>ERZ1740062.225-NODE-225-length-41022-cov-6.748920_pt1 | contig 41022 bp, 39 predicted proteins | sample MGYA00581741_ERZ1740062 | MGnify/ENA primary metagenome ERZ1740062 (study PRJEB43018, sample SAMN04849747) | marine metagenome | isolation source: floating plastic debris | place: Pacific Ocean | collected 2008-09-01 | study: EMG produced TPA metagenomics assembly...
GGACAGAATCACAACCCGCTGAAACCGCTCAACTCTTTTCGGGTTGGGCTCTGAGTCAATCCACTAGGCCGTCGCCGCGCGTTCGTGCCCGGTGACGCACCCGATCATCGCGGGCACGCACATCGAAACCGCCTCGACGATCCAGTACCCGCTGATCCCGGCAGCCTCCAGAAAACCAGGCCACATCCAGGGTGCGGTCGTAAGGAAAACCGCCGCCTCCGGCACGCCCCCTTCCATCAGCGCCCAGCACGTCCATCGACCCAGAAAGAAAACCGCGCCCATCGTGAGGCCAAGCGCGATTGTGCTCGCCCAGCTCTGCCGGGCCGAGATGACGCCCGCCATGATCAAGACGACGGATCCGGCAACACCGATCAGCACCTTGGTGGCGACAAAGTCGAACGCATGCGCGAAGGTGCCATGCACAGCTCCCGCAACGGCCGCCATACTGACGGCAATCAACGCCCCACGGGCGCCGTATGCACGATCGAGCGATGCCATTCCGCCTGAGAACCTCCTGAAGCTTCATACGCGATCTCTATTGACGAAAAGTGTCGCGCCCGACAATGGAGATCTGATGGCAGAGAAACTGATCAATTTGCGCCTGCGCCGCAAGCAGAAGGCCCGCGATGACAAGCGCCGCGCCGGGGACACCGCTGCCGCGCAATCGGGCCTGTCGAACGCCCAGCGATCGGAGGCCGACGCGATCACCCGGCTGAGCGACCGGCAATTCGACGGCAAACGCCTCGACGACGCCAGTCAAGATGACTGAGGACCGGCCGGTCAAACGATCCCTCACCCTGCAGGGTCACCGCACCTCGGTCAGCCTCGAAACAGCCTTCTGGGACGAGTTCCAACGGCTTGCAACAGAGCGCGGCGTCTCGGTCAACGCGCTCGCCAGCGAACTTGACGCTACCCGAACGCCTCCTGCCTCGCTCGCCTCGGCGATCCGTCTCTACGTCCTGCGCGAGGTCAAAGCGGGGCGCTGATTTCTTGCGCGCGGCATGGCAATCTGAGAATGCTGCACCGCACACAAGGAGAGCCGCATGCCCGAACCCCGCTATCCCGAACGCCCGGAAGACCTGTTGAAACCGCAGCAGATGGCACAGCTCACGGGCATGGACTACATTCGCGGCATGCTGACCGGGCGCCTGCCCGCGGCCCCGATCGCGCAGCCCGGATGCATCACGATGACAGACGCCCACGAGGGGCGCGTTGTGTTCGAAGGCAATCCAGACTTCAGCCTCTACAACCCGCAGGGCGCGGTCCACGGCGGATGGTTCGGCATCGCGCTCGACAGCGCCATGGGCTGTGCCGTCATGACCCGATTGCCACGCGGCTTCGGCTATACAACTCTGGAATACAAGATCAACATCCTGCGCCCGGTTTTCGAGCACACCGAACCGCTTCAGGTGATCGGCGAATCGGTACATGCCGGGCGCCGCACCGCGACGGCTGACGGTCGGATCATCGGCACAGATGGCAAGATCTATGCGACCGGCAGCACGACGTGCCTGGTGCTGGAACTGCCAAAGGAATAACGGCGCCAGCTTTAGAACAAAATACGTGCGACCCCGACCAGAACGATCGCGCCGATCGTGGCGACCGCGATCTGATCCACCAGCGGATTGCCCAGAGAGATCGAGACACCGACTTTCGGCAACAGGAACCCGCCGACGAACGACCCGAGAACGCCCCAGATGATATACTTCAGGAGGCCGCCGCCGCCGACCACGAACGAGGCCAGCCAACCTGCCACCAGTCCGATGACGACCATTGCAATGATGCCCTTTGGATCCACCCGTTCTCTCCCGAAATCTGTGATCGATGCTTTCAAACGGCCGGCAAACGACCTGCCGCCCGAACCGCGCAGTGATCATGCCGACCTGTGCCGCCCCGTGCCGCACTCAGGCGTAAGCGATCCACAAGAGTACGCACCCCAGTGCCAACCGGTACAGCACAAAGGGCAACATCGTCCACGTCGCCGCGAACATGCGCATCATCACTGTCAGCGCAAGCCAGGCCGCACCGCACGAGAGGATCGCGCCCAGCAAAAGCTCTGACCCCAACTCCAGATCACCATCGGCGACGACCCCGGCCGTCTCGACCAGCCCGGCGGCCAGGATCACCGGAATCGACATCAGCAAGGCCAGGCGCGCGGCCTGTAACCGTTCAAACCCCAACCAGCGCGCCGCCGTCATCGTAATCCCCGACCGGCTTGTCCCAGGCACCAGAGCCAACGCCTGAGCCAGGCCGATGATCACAGCATCGCGCACGGTCCAGCTTTCGGCAGTGCCACGGTCAGGGACCGCGCGGTCCGCAAGATACAGCAGAATACCACCGATCAGCGTGGTCCAGCCAATCACCTCAATGGCACGCAAGGCGTCCATGGCCCCCGCCAGCTTCAGCGCCAGACCGAACACCACGGCGGGCACGGTCGCCACCGCCAGCAACAGCACCATACGCGCCGCATCGGTCCCGAATCGTCCCGTCATCACGTGCCCGGTGCCATGCAGCAAACCGACAAATTCGGACCGAAAGAAGCCACATACGGCAACAAGCGTACCGACATGCACCGCGACATCCATCACCGTGCCCTGATCGTCACGCCCCGTCAGCAGTGGCCACAGCGCCAGATGCCCGGACGATGAAATCGGCAGAAACTCGGTAATCCCCTGGATCACCGCCAGCATCACAATGTCGAAAAGTTCCATGCCGTCCCCTGTCGCCGCAGCGCGCCTGTGTTTGTGTCATCGGCGGTGCTGTGGCAACCTCTGGCAAACACCCCACTCGAAGGGACGCAAGATGTCAGAGCAGATCCAAGGACAGTGCCTCTGTGGCGCTGTCCGGTTCCATGGAAAGATACTTCCCGGCCGGGGCGTCGGTGTTTGCCATTGCGGGCAGTGCCGGCGCTGGGCCTCGGGACCCTTCATGGCTGTCCGATTCGAAGGCGGGGTAACCTTTGACGCGGACGACGCGCTGACATGGTTCCAGTCTTCCGGGCATGGCGAGCGCGGCTTTTGCAGCCGCTGCGGCTCCAGCCTGTTCTGGCGCGCGCCTGGGGACGGCAACGACGTGGCCGTCTCGATCAGCACCCTGCCCGAGGATCACGGACTCGAGATCATGGAGCACATCTGGGTCGACGATCAGCCCGGCTGGTACGCATTCGCCGACGATACACCGCGCCGGACCGCAGCCGACGTGCTGGGCACGAGTGACTGACGCCCCACGGACCGGGGCGGTCCGCACCCGCTCGGTCACGTATTTCCACGGCTTCGATCCGGCCTCGGTCGGGCGCTACCGGCGCATCTTCGAGGCCGCGAGCCTACGGTTGGACGTGACCCTCGGCGGTTTGCCAGATGAAGCCCCCGGGTGGATGGTCTCTCGGGGACAGACCCAGACCCAGATCCGCCACGCGCGATACGACGATCTCGTCCGCGCCTTTCAAGGCGCATCCCTCAACATGCGGCTTGGACGCGGCATTCGCACGTTGGCCGCCATGATCGGTGACGGCACGGTGTTCCGCCTCGCCCGTCATGCCCCGCGCGCCCTCGCCCTCGCCCTGTCGCCGGTTCTATTCATGGTGCTGCCATTCCTGCTGACGGCATCGCCTCTCGCACCCGTTGACCTGATCGATGTCGTGATCCTGGCCGCTCTCGGGATCGGTCTGCTGGTTCTTGCGGATCGGTTGTTTCTGCTCTTGGTCGCTGACCTCTTCGCCTATTTCCGCGAGATCGCGCATGGCACCTCGGACACGGCATCGCAGCACCATGCCCGCGTCATCGAGCTGACCGAGTCTGTGCAAACGCACGGCGACGAGACGCTGATCGTCGGTCACTCACTCGGGGGCATTGCCGCGATCCACGCCGCGGCAACACTGCTCGATCGTCTGGAGCCAGATCAGGCCCTCGGCCTCCTCACGCTTGGCTCGAACCATGGGATCGTCTTGCTGCAACCCGGCGCGGGCCGTGACCGCCTGGCCGAGGCAATCCTGCGCATCTGCACGGACCATCGCGTCACCTGGATCGACGTGTCATCGCCGCGCGACGCGTTCTGTGTCCCGCTCACCGACCCGCTGGCGCTGATAGAGCCGGAAATCGCCGCCATCAGTCCTCGCATTCTCTCAGCACAACTTGCCCGCGCGCCCAGGATACCGGGCGACCGCCGCACGGCCTTCGCCGCCATGCGCCGCCACATGGGCTATCTGCTCGAACCAAGCACGGACGGCGGCTTTGACTACGCCGACACTGTGACGGGAGAGCACACCCTCGCCGCCCGGTACGCCGATCGCCGCGACTCGCCGAAGGCCAGACTGTGGCGACGGTGAAGCGAAGACCCACCGGCGCCCGGACCAGCCAGCGCAAACAGAGACAGAAACCTGTCAGGCGCCGGTCGCTCTGGTGGCGGATCCTGCGGTGGCCGCTCAGGTGGATTGTAATCCTGTTCGTCGCTTGCGTGCTGTGGGTTGGTCTCTACCGCTTCATCGCCCCGCCCGGCGGCATCTATCTCGCGACCGAAGCCTGGTCACGCGGGGGTATCACGCAGGACCTTCGCCCGATCGAAGACATCTCTCCCCGCCTGGGACGCGCGATCATCGCCGCCGAGGATGCCCGTTTCTGCGACCACTACGGTTTCGACCTCGACGCGATCCGCGACGCGATACGCCGCAACGAACAAGGCAAGCGCACATACGGCGCATCGACCATCACCCAACAGGTCGCCAAGAACATGTTCCTCTGGCACCAACGCAGCTGGTTCCGCAAAGGCCTGGAAGCCGGGTTCACCGTGCTGATCGAGGCGCTCTGGCCCAAGCGACGCATCCTCGAGATCTACATGAACAGCGTCGAATTCGCACCCGGCGTGTTCGGGGCCGAAGCCGCCGCACGCCACCACTTCGGGCGCACGGCCTCGGCACTGACACCGACCCAGGCCGCGCGGCTCGCGACCGTTCTGCCGAACCCGAAGACCCGCAGCGCCTCGAAACCATCGGCCTTCGTCAAACGTCGCACCCGCAGCATAATGGCTGGGGCCGCGACCATCCGAGCCGAAGGCCGGGACAAATGCGTTTACTGACCATCACAACGGTCCAGTCGGCGTCGGCCAGCCTCAGTGGCCACCGCCGCCCAACCCGACACCGGCGATCAGCGCGCCCCAAACCTTCAGGCGCAATCCGACCGCTTTGACAACTCCGGTCGCTGCAATGATGTGCCCGGTTACACCGTGCAAGTTGCTTGTGTAGGTCTGCACGATGCACCCGCTGCCATCCAGCATGACCGCTTCCTGCTCGGGATGCACAAGTTCCAGATAAGCCAGAAGCGACCCGCGCGCGATGCCTTTTTCAGGCTCGAGCAGACGACCGCCCGGCACGACCTGACCGGTCGCGATGGCAGGCTGGATCGCAATGACCTTGGCGGGCAGAACGGCATCCCGGAACGACAGGCCGATGTTACTGTCACAGGCGATTTCGGCCGGCATTCCGACGTAAAGCGTCGATCGGGCGATCTGGGTGAACCCCGCCGTGATCCGCAGCGGAAGATCAGCGGGGCGGTTCGGGATGATCACCATCGCAGGGCTCAGGATCAGTTTCGACGCCGGGCTTCCGACACTCATCGCAAGCTGCGTGACGACGCCATCGGTGAACGACCGTACCTCGGTCTGCTCCAGGGCCACACGCGCACTCTCGACCGCTGCTTCGGCCGCCTTGCGACGGGCCGGGATCGCCTGGTTGAGATCGGACTGCGCCAGGTCGACCCGGGCCTCGGCGGCCGCCAAACCGGCCTCGGCGACGGTGACCGCAGAGAACAGCTCGCGCACCGCATCTTCGGTCCCGACCTTGCGCTCCAGCAATTGGCGGGCATTCTCCAGATCCACGCGCAGCTTCTCCAGGCTGGCATCCGCCTCGACCGTTCCGGCCTGGGCAACCTTCAGGTTGTCCGCCGCCTTGGTCTCGTCAGCATCAAGCTTGGCAAGCTCCGCCTGGGCCTGGGTCAGCGCCGCCTCCTGCGTGCTGCTCTCGATCTTGAACAACAGGTCTCCGGCGGACACCCGTTGCCCGTTGCGCACATCCAACTCGGTCACCGGACCACTGGTTTGCGCCACGACCGAGATTGTCCGAAACGGCAGCAGCCCCGAGTACGATTTCGGATGGAAGTAGAAGATCACCAGGAACAGCATGAACGCCATGATCGCCCACAAGAACACCGAGGTGCGCATGTTCCACACCGTCATCGCCTCGCCCCGGCGTTTCAGCTGGAAGTAGCGGATGATGACCGGGAAGGATGTGAAAAGAAGCTCAAACACGTTGCACCTCTTGTCCCGAAAGATCCGATCGGCTCGGCGCATCGGGATCCGGTTCACTGTCCGGTCCACGTTCCGGATCTTCCGGTTCGCCAGGGTCCGGATCAGCCTCAGTCCCGGGCTCCCCCTCATCGGGTTCGCCAAAGCGGTACCGAGACCAATCCATCATCGCGGCGATCAGGATCGCGGAGAGCGGCAAGAGCACACTGAAATGATCCAACGGAAAGATCTCGTAGAGCAAGGCAATCGCCAGCAATGTCGGTATCGTCTTCGCAAGCGGCGTGCCCTTGGACCGATGCTCGGCCCACCGGTCGAATGCCGCATACAAGGTCACCACGCCGTAGAGCGCCAGGAACATCATGCCCAGCGCGAGCCACGCGAAGCTGTCAACCTCGCCCGGCGCCACGAACCAGGATGGGAGGGCATGTGCCCCGTCACCTTCAACCGCCATGGAGTGCCCTCATTCCGCAGGAGTTGAATTTCGATACAGCCTTGCACGCGTGCGGTCCACACTCTGCACCATCGATCCAGGCGTGTTTTTGCGACGGCCGCCGCAAGCTGGTTTGCATCCCCGAAGTCCTGCCATGTCTTCACCGACGAAGTTGCGGTCAGGCAGGGGCGATACCGTTCGACCACAGTCGAAGGGCTCTGCTCGCAATTTCAGCAACGGAAAGGTCGGCGGCCTCGACCGGTTTCACTGACGTCTGTCTCGCGGCCACGGCGCACATTCGGACGCGGGCTACCTGTCTCGCCTGAGAAGATCTCTAAGCGACAGACCCTCGCGGATTGCCAGCATTGCCTCTGCAACACGACGCTGCTCGGTCGGTGCTGTCTTTGCAGATGCCACATGGCTCGCGAACATACGCTTCTTGCCCGCAGTGAGATCGTTCCAATGGTCGCTCGCTCGCGGGTCTGCGCGTATGGCGGTCTCCAAAGCTCTCGGAACATCGACATGATCCTGATCGTCAATGCGAAACCGCATCTCGACCTCGTCCCCAACGTCCAATCCCGTGTTGGCCTTGATCTTTGGCGAGACGATGAAATAGCGACGCCCATCGCCGACCGGTATCCATGCGCCGCGGACGGGTACTTCGGCAATCTCACCTTCCACCCGCAATCTTGGATAGATCTTGAAGGGTAACGCCGTCTCGAAGTGTTGCGGCAAGAACAGCACCTTGTAGGTGATGACACGCGATTTCCCCACGCCGTGCTGCGAAATTTCAGCCGTGAATGCGTGTGTGAAGTAACTCATGCGCCTGTAGTGCAGCTTCTCGATTGTGTTCGCAGGGGTTGGACCCATGCAGGTCGACGATCGACAACGGACCCTAGATACCCCGATGCGGCGGTTCTGCGAAGGGCTGGCGACTCGCAAGGTCCCAGCGGTGCACGTCACGCATCCATCTGGGCAATCGCGCGAACGTCCAGATCGCATTCGCGTTTATAACATTCGCACCATTCAGGCATGTTAGATCCCGGTCTGACCGGCAGGCTCACGTTCTGGCGACCAGTGAAGCCATGTGCATGAAGCCCGCTTCCCGCCAGTACGCTAGTACCGGCTTACCAGAAGGACGACGCTCACGATAAAAGTCACGGTCGCGGCCAAGAACAATCCGGCTGTGAACAGGAAGTCGTTGTCGACCGGGAAGCCGTGCGCCATGTGAGGTTCGCGAGGCAGACGGAAGCAAACGGGCTCGAAATCGCGAAGCTCGCCGGGCGATTGAGTTTGCGCTCCCCGTCGAGCCTACAGCTCATGCAGCGTTCCTTCCCAAGGTCTCAGTCACGCCCGCCAGCGCATCCCCATAGGCGAAGATCCCCGGCGTCCCTCCGGTGTGGATGAACAGCACGTTCTCCCCCTCGGGCCGGTTGCCCGCGATGTTCAGCGCCCCCGCCATCGATTTCCCGGAATAGACCGGGTCCAGCATCATCGCCTCGCACCGTGCTCCCAGCCGGATCGCGCGTTCGGTCGGGAAGTTGATCTTGCCATATCCGGGGCCCAGGAACCGGTCGTTGACCACCACGTCCTCCGGGCGCACCGGATTGTCCATCCTCAGCAACTCGGCAATCTCGGCACAACGTCCCTCGATCCGAGGCTTCTGCAGTTCCGCCGCCCGGCGCACGCAATAGCCGGTGATCGGGATCTGCGAGCCGAGCGCCCGCATCCCGAACAGGAAACCGCCATGGGTCGCACCGCTGCCCGAGGCCACCGCGATATGATCGATCCTCAGATCCATCTCATCCAACTGTGCGAGCAATTCTGCCGCGCAATCGATGTACCCCAGCGCCCCCAGCGGAGGATGCCCCGGCGCCAGATGAATCACATAGGGCTTGCGTCCTTCGGACCGCAGCCCATCGGCAATTGTTTCCAGGTTGGCATCCGCTCCAGCCTCGTCTTCGCCCGCCGGGAACGAATGCAACACCGCACCCATCATCTTCTCGACCAGCACATTGCCGGACTCGCGATACATCGGATCGTTCGTCGCCACCCGCTCTTCGTGCTGGATGTGGCATTCCATGCCCAGCTTGGCCGCGAACGCCGCCGTCAACCGGCAGAAATTCGACTGTACAGCGCCCGTGATCAGCACCGTATCGGCGCCCTCGGCCTCGGCCGCGCCGAAGTAGTACTCCAGCTGGCGTACCTTGTTCCCGCCGAACGCCAGTCCCTGCAGATCGTCCCGCTTCGCCCACAACGCCGCCCCGGAGTTGACCCGGCTCAAGTGCCCCAGCCGCTCCAACGGCGTCACGCCGCCTCCCAGCCGCACCCGTGGCATTTCAGCCAGCCTGCCTAAGTTCATCGCCCCCTCCGTCACAGTACAGCGTCCACCAGCAAGCTTATCGAAGTTCCCGCCAGGAACACCAGCACCACATTGCGGAAAACCCGCTCCGACACTTTCGCCGCCACCCAGTTGCCAACGAACAGCCCCGCCAGGACCGCGGGCACCAGACTAACCGCATTCCACAGGGTCTCGGCAGTGATCCCGATCACCGCCCACTGCCCGGCCAGGATCACCGGCCAGACCACGCAGAAGAAGCTGACCATCGTCGCGCGGATCGCCATCTTCGAATGTCCCAGCCCCGCCATCCGCATCGTCGCGGGGGGGCCCGGGATCGCCAGGCAGCCGCCGAACAGCCCGGCCAGCCCGCCGAACAGACCGTCCAGCCCGCGCCCCGGCGTGCGCACGCCCGGCAGCCCGAACACCATCGCCAGCGTCAGCCCGCCGATCACGACCCCCGCGATCAGCTTCAGCCCGGCGATCGAACTCAACGCCAGCAGCACCAGCCCGAACGGCAAGCCCAGGGCAGCTCCGATCCCGAACCGCCGCAGCACCGCCCAGTCAGCCCCGCGAAAAAGCCCCGGCAACAGGACCAGCGCGATCAGCCAGGACATCAACGTCGAGATCACGACCGCCGCCGGATCGTCCAGGACGATCAGCACCACCGGCCCTGCCACCATGCCGAACCCGATCCCGATCGCAGACTGGAACACCGCCGCGACAAACGCCGCCACTTGCAGGATCAGCTCTTCCACCTCGGCACCCCGATCAGACTCGGGTCACGTCCCGATCCCCCGCTTATCCACGTGAACATTACTTTCCACAAATTTTAACGACCTTGGATCATCCTCCTCGGTCCTCTTCGGGAGCGGCGCCTGGCGCCGCCCCTTGTCCTCGGTCGAGGGCCATCATGTCCTCACCCGAAGATCGTCATGTCCTCATTCAACCGCTTCACCGGTACCGGTGAGTTCTACGTCACCCATCTCGCCGACAACCGCGCGGCCACCGTCTCCACGCACGCTCCCCGAGCCGCTCAAACCCGGGCACATGGAATGCGCTTGCGAACGCGCGGGCTCGCCGCCGCGCTGGCCAAACACTGCACCGGCTAAATCTCTCCGAACGTGGCTCTGACTTGCGCCCAGGCATCGTCGAGATGCGTCCGCAGCGCGCTCTCGGCCGCATCGGCGTCACGCCGAAGGATCGTCCGAAAGATTGCCGTGTGAGCCGCATGATTGAGCCGGTTGCGATCCGGCGCACGCGGCATGCGCGACCAATGCGGGCCCAGCCACGCGGTATACGCCTTGTGCACGGCGGGTAGGACCGGGTTTTTGGGAATATGATAAAGGACTTCGTGAAAGGCTATGTCGGTTCGATAGAATTGCTCGCTATCGTCGACAGCCTCGCCGTTCGAGGCAAGCGCCCGCTCCAACGCCTTGATATCCTCTTTCTGCGCCTCGACCGCGGCCTGCCGAACCAGCCCGGCCTCGATCATGATCCTGGTATCAAACAGGTTCCGCACGCCCCCGGGTTGCTTCAGCAAACGCCCGACAACGCTCTCGATCGTCTCGAAGGCGGTGTCATAGCTGGGCTTGCGGACGATCGGGCGGAACCTCGGGCGCGCCTCGACCAGGCCCTTATTGGCAAGTGCGAGCACTGCCTCGCGCACAACTGTCCGGCTGACACCGTATGTCGATACGATCTCGCGTTCCGGCGGCAGGGGTTGTCCATCGGCCAGGACGCCGGAGCCGATCATGTCCGCGAACGTCTCGAACAGATCGTCCGCCGCGCGTTTGGACGGGTGTTTCGAGGCAGGGGCGGCTGCGTCAGTCATTTTGCCTGAACGTCGAGGATTGCAATCATTCGGTCGCTTTGTCAGTTTGATCATACCAAAACACTACGCCGGCGCGACTGCAAGTCCCAAAACGGACCCGACCGCCGCACCGGCGAGGAGACTGACATGCCCACGATCACTGCGGTCGAACCCCGCCACTTCATGGTCCCGCTGGACGAGGTTCTCAGCGATGCCAAGCACGGCGACCATACGCATTTCGAGCTGATCACGGTCACGCTGCACCTCTCGGACGGATTGCAGGGAACCGGCTATACCTATACGGGCGGTCGCGGCGGCCGTGCGGTGCTGGCCATGATCACCCACGACCTGGCGCACTTTCTGATCGGGAAAGACGCAGCAGACGTCGAGGCGTTACACGACGCAATGAACTGGCACATCCACTATGTCGGGCGTGGCGGGATCGCGTCCTTCGCCATCTCTGCGATCGACATCGCGCTTTGGGACCTGCGGTGCAAGGCGGCGGGAAAACCCTTGTGGCAGTTGGCTGGCGGCGCTGCCAGCACGTGCCGGGCTTATGCCGGTGGGATCGATCTGAACTTCCCATTGCCGAAGCTTCTGGCCTCGATCCAAGGTTATCTGAACCGGGGCTTCAACGCCGTGAAGATCAAAGTCGGGCAACCATCGCTCGACGACGACGTTGCGCGTGTTGCAGCGGTCCGGAACCTCATAGGTCCTGATATCGCGTTCATGGTGGATGCGAACTACGCAATGGGCGTGGATCAGGCGATTGCCGCCGCAGACGCGTTCGCACCGTATGACATCACGTGGTTCGAAGAGCCGATCATCCCGGACGACTACGCGGGATATGCTCGGATCGCCGAGGCGACCGGGATGCCGCTGGCCATGGGGGAGAACCTGCACACCATGCATGAGTTCGAGTTCGCCTTCGCGGACTCGCGCCTGGCATACATTCAACCGGACGCGTCGAATTGTGGTGGCATCACCGGCTGGCTGCGCGTGGCCGAGATGGCCCGCAAGCACGGCATTCCCGTTTGCAGCCATGGTATGCAGGAACTGCAGGTGAGCCTGGTGTCCGCGCAAACCAATGCAGGCTGGCTCGAGGTCCACAGCTTCCCGATTGATCGATACACGCACCGTCCCCTACCGATCGAAGATCACTTGGCCGTGGCACCGGACACGCCCGGGATCGGCGTGACCTTCGACTATGCCCGGCTCGAGGACGCATGTGGGGGATGCACCTGCCCGCGCCTGTCGGGGCACTTGGACGATGCGAGGCGGAAACAAAATCGTTGCCTCCCCAGCGGCGCCCAGATAGTTTGATCATACCAAAACAAAAAACCAGCCCTCGGCTTGCAGCTCGAAGGGCGAAACGCCTTAATCCAGGGGAGGATCGCATGAAACTGCTCAAGAAACTTTCGGTCGCCACGTCGGTCGCAGCACTGGCCGTCGGGGCCGCGTTCTCGGCCTCGGCCCAGACGACCAACCTGCGCATCCAGACGCACTTCTCGCCAGAGACGCTGTCGGGACAGATGGCCGCCGAGTTCATCGAGGACATCACCGCGATGTCGAACGGCGAGATCCAGGTCGAGATGTTCTATGCCTCATCCGTCGTGAAATCGGCTGAAACCTTCGACGCCGCCGCGACCGGTATTCTGGACTGCGACATGACCGGCGGATCTTATCAGACCGGTAAGAACCCGGCCTTCCAGTTCGCAGGTGATCTGAACGGCGGCTATGCCAACCCCTACCAGCAGATGGCCTGGCTGCTGCACGGCGACGGCTACAACACGCTGAACGAGCTCTACAATGCCCACAACATGGAGTTCATCGGCTGGTGGATCCCGGGGCCGGAATCGCTCAGCTCGACCCGTCCGATCCGAGGCGTGGATGACTTCAAGAACTGGAAGTTCCGCTCGCCTCCGGGGATCATCACGGATATCTTCAAGAACCTCGGCGCCTCGCCCATCGTGATGGATTTCAACGAGATCTTCACAGCGTTGGAGACCGGAATCATCGATGGCGCGGATGCGGCCAACCTGACCAACAACATCGGGCTCGGCCTCTACGATATCGCCAAGCACACCAATTATCCTGGCTTCCACTCGATGCCGGCAGACCACCTGGCTTGCCGCAAGGACGTTTGGGACGCGATGCCGGATCATCACAAGGCGATCCTGAAGGTTGGCATGCAGGCCCTTGCGCTGAAAAACACCACGATCAACGAGGTGAAGAACGCCAAGAACTCGGTCAAGCTCGCGAGCGAAGGGCTGAACATGTACGAATGGTCGCCCGAGGAAATGGCCAAGTACCGCTCGGCAGTCCAGTCCGCCTGGGTCGACTTCGCGACGACGCCCGAGGCGAAGAGCCTGCTGAACAGTCACCTCGACTTCCTTCGCGGCATCGGTGCGATGGAATAAAGCGCAGACGCCAGATCAGCCTGGCGGGGCCTTCGCGGCCCCGCCCGATGCCTCGGCCCTCGCGTGGGGTACGACGAGGCGCATCTCTCCACAGAGCGGTTTGGGGAACGCATGGTTGAGGAAAAGTCAGGCGATCTTTGGGAATGGCTGGTCCCCTCCTGCTTCCTGACATGCATGGGATGGGCGATCTGGCACACCCCCGCGTACATCCTGGACTTCATCCCGCCTGAAAACCCCGGCCTTGTCGCCCAGATGTCGGACCTTCATCGACGCAAGGACGTGACCCCGGACATGCCCAGTCTGTTCGGCGGCATCGCCGACCCGCTGGACTGGGCGGCACTGGTTCTGATCCCGGTGCTCTTCATCCTGGGCGTTCGCGGCGTCAGGGTCTACGCGATGGAATTCGTGCACTGGCGCCCGGTCGACCGGATGGCACTGTTCATCGGCCGGTGCACCATGATCCTGATCCTGTCGATGACCTGCGTGATGCTCTACGAGGTGTTCCTGCGCTATGCGATCGAGGCACCGACGCTCTGGGCCAACGAACTGACCCTCTGGATGGGTGGTTTCGTCTTCCTCTGCTCCGGCTTCTACGCAATGCAGCAGCGCTGCCATATCCGGATCTTCCTGCTCTACGATGTGATGCCGCGCTGGCTGCAACGCGCCTGCGACGTGACCTCGACCCTCCTGCTGGTGACATTCGCGTTTTTCATGGTTTACGGCAGCTACAAGCAGGTCTTCATAACCAAATTCTACAAGTGGGAGATGTTCGGCACGGCCTTCGATCCTCCGATCCCCGCGACCGTGCAACCGGCCATTCTGATCATCATCACGCTGATCGCGCTGCAGGCGATCGTGAACGTGATCAACGACTGGAACCTCGAGCCCGAGATCCACTCCGCCGCCGATGACATCGACGAGGAAGAACTGGCAGCCATCAAGAAAAGCGTCGGGGCCGACTGATGGACGTTGGTACGATCTCGATCGTTCTGGTGCTGGGGCTCGTGTTCCTGCTGGCCATTGGGATGCCGCTTGGGTTTGCGTCCGCCGTGCTGGCGCTGGTCGTGATGGTCATGAAGTTCGAGCCGAACCTGCTGCTTGATCCGCTGAGCTTTGGGGAGGGAATGCTGACCGGGCGGCCGGGGACCGGGGCGCTCTACCTGCTTACGCAGAAGATCTTCGACCTTCTGACCGAATACGTCCTGATCTCCGTCCCACTGTTCATCTTCATGGCCGCACTTCTTGAGCGATCCGGCGTCGCGAAGGAAATGTACGACGCGCTCGACTTCTGGCTGAGCCGCGTGCGCGGAGGCATCGCCATCGTCACCTCGATCATGGCCGTGATCATGGCCGCCATGTCCGGGATCATCGGCGGCGAGGTCGTGCTGTTGGGCCTGATCGCCCTGCCCCAGATGCTGCGGCTTGGTTACAACCAGAACCTCGCCATCGGGACGATCTGTGCGTCCGGGTCCCTGGGCACGATGATCCCGCCCTCGATTGTCCTGATCATCTTCGGCCTGATCACCGAGACATCGATCAAAGCACTCTTCACCGCGGCCTTCGTCCCGGGCTTCATGCTGGCGATGATGATCATCACCTATATCGTCATCCGCACCCAGCTGAGGCCCCAGGATGCGCCGCTGCCCGACCCGGCACCCGGCGATCCGACGGGCATCCAGAAGCTCGGAATGTTCGCGGCCTTCCTGTCGATCCTGCTCGCCGCGATATCGACACTCCTGTTCCTGCGGGCGCTGTTCTTCACGGTGAGCGGGCAGAACGAGATCGTGGCCGACGACAATGTCGAGCCGATCTTCCTCGGCATGGAGCACCACCTGCCCTGGCTCGCGGGTTTTGCCGCCCTTGGCGCCGTGCTGGCCCTGGTGGTCTTCGGGCGGGAACGCTCGGCCATCGGTTGGAGACACGGCAAGGGGCTGGTTGCGCCGATCGCGGTCATTGGCGTGGTGCTCGGCTCGATCTATGGCGGCATCTCTGGGATCACCGAGGCCGCTGGCATGGGTGCGTTGGCAGTCTTCGTCATCGCGGTTGCCCGGGGCGTCAAGCCGGTCGGCCTGATCTGGGACGGCATCATGCGGACGCTCCGCTCGACCGGCACGATCATCTGGGTCACGGTCGGCGCGGCGGCTCTTTCGGGCGCCTATACGCTGGCGGGCGGTCCCAACTACATCGCTCAGCTCATCGTCGGGTCTGAGATGCCGACAATGCTGGTGCTGCTGACCATGATGCTGATCCTTCTCTTCATGGGCGCGTTCATGGACTGGGTCGGGATCGTGCTGCTCATCATCCCCGTGTTCCTGCCCATCGTGCGCAAGCTACCGATCGAGGAGATCGGCCTGATCGGAACGCTCGAGCCGAAGTACATCGCTGTCTGGTTCGGAGTGCTCTTCTGCATGAACATGCAGGTCAGCTTCCTCAGCCCACCCTTCGGACCGGCCGCCTTCTATCTGAAATCGGTGGCGCCGCCGCACATATCGCTCACTGATATCTTCCGCGGTTTCCTGCCGTTCATCTGCATCCAGTTGCTGGCGCTGTCCGTGCTGCTGATCTGGCCGTCGATCGTGACGCTTCTTCTGTGAAGTTGGAGAGCCAGCCAAATCAACACAAACACCGGCGCCCGCCAGCCTTCTGACACACCGGCTGGAACCCGAAATCCGACGTGGCTTATAGCTTCGCGCATAAGGCATCCGCCGTCTTCCGGATTTGAACAGACCGATCAGACAGCCATAGACCTGAACCTCCCACCGCATCGGCGATCGCGTGCCGTTGGTACGCCATCGACCTTGCACAGTCGCACGATCGAACCATCAATCCTCGAAGAAATCGGCATGCTCTTTGCGGATTTCGCGGATCGTCTCGTCAAGGCGGCTCAGGTGCAGCCTGACGACCTTATCTGCATCTTCGGCTCTGCCGGCCAGAATGGCATCCGCCATATGCTGATGATCCAGCAGCAGGTCAGATGCTTCGCTTGGCTCACCAAGGCTCAGCATACACAGACGGTCGATCTTGGCTTTGAAGAACTGGATCGTTTCGAACATCGTGCCGTTGCCACTCAGGTCGCAAATCAACTTGTGAAATTCGTAGTCCAGTGCATGAAACCGGTCGATATCTTCCGCCTCGACGGCACGGCGCTGTTGCGTCAGGTTTGCGTCCACCGTTCTGGCCCGCGCCGCATCCCAGACAGCGCAGGCGGTCCTGACGACCTCCAGCTCCACCGCCAAGCGGACAAAACGGGCCTGGGTCACCTTGGCCAAAGAGAACTTTCGCACCTCGGTCGGTTTCTGCGGCCGGATCAGCAACAGGTCATGATTTGCAAGACGGCTGAAGGCGTCACGAACGGGTTGGCGCGAGACGCCGAACCTGTTGGCGATGTCGACCTCGGATATCTTGGTTCCCGGCGGCAGCGCATTCGACACGATCTCGCTCCGCAGATGATCGAACACCACATCCGCGGATGTCCGGCGTTCGAACACCTCGATCGGTACAGTCATAAAGTCCCTCCCTCGGTGCCACGTCCATAGCTGTGAACTGGCGTCAAAAAAAGCCAGGCGCGCCGGCGCGAACGATTGCGGATCTGACCACTCAGCATCCAGTCTTGCTGAAAATATACTAGTATACTAGATTACTACAATACTGATTCTCAGAGGACCAACCTCTGAATGCGGGAATCACCGCAACGCCGATGGGAGGGCACGATGGCAGACATGCCGGTCGCGATGGCGACGCAAGACACTTCACTTGCCGGACGTGTGGCTATTGTCACGGGCGCAGGCCGCGATATCGGGCGGGCATGCGCACTGCGCCTCGCCGCACGCGGAGCGGCGGTCGCGATCAACTACCACAATTCGGCCGAGGGTGCCGAAAGTGCCGTTGCCGAGGTCGAAGCATCGGGCGGACGTGCGATCGCGCTACGCGGTGACATGACATCGGATGACGATGTCGACGCGCTGATCGCGGCGACGCGCTCTGCCTTCGGCGAGCGGATCGATATACTGGTGCACGTCACCGGAGGTCTGGTCGCTCGCAAGACGCTCGCAGAGATGAGCATCGATCACTGGAACACAGTGATGGACCTGAACGCCACTTCGTTCCTCCGAGCCGCGAAGGCCATCGTTCCGCATATGACGAGCGGAGGCTCGATCGTCGCGCTGGCAAGTCAGGCGGGCCGCGATGGCGGCGGACCAGGTGCGGTCGCCTATGCAGCATCAAAGGGTGCCGTCATGACCATGACCCGCGGCCTGGCCAAAGAGCTTGGGCCGGACATTCGGGTCAACTCGGTCTGCCCCGGCATGATCGATACAGACTTCCACAACACTTTCACCAAACCGGAAGTCCGTGCGCACGTCGCCAACATCACCCCACTCAAACGCGAAGGCACGTCTCAGGATGTCGCCGGTCTGGTCGGGTACCTGGCATCTGACGAGGCGGCGTTCATCACAGGTGCCAACATCGATATCAACGGAGGTATGCTTTTCTCGTAAGGCCGCAAACCGGCCAAGTCTGAAACCGATGTAAAAACAGCAATCCAAGGGAGGATACCATGAACAACCACATCACTAAAATCGCTCGGACGACAGCAATCGGTGTCGCTGCCGCTGCGGGTCTCGCGACAGTTGCCAGCGCTGCGGACTGGCGCGCCTGGAACATCCATCACGACGGCCATCCCAACACCGCGGCGATGGACCGGTTCGCCGAACTGGTCAACGACGCGACCAATGGCGAGATCACCTTGCAGGTCTTCCACGGCGGTGTCCTTGGATCGCAGCCCGATGCGCTGGAACAGGTTCGCATCGGCGCGATCGAGATCGGCAACTTCAACCTCGGACCGATCGGCCCGATGGTGAAAGAAGCCAACCTCGTCTCGCTGCCGTTCATCTTCAAGAGCGTCCCACACATGTTCCGCGTCCTGGACGGCGAGGCTGGCGACATCATGGCCAACGCCATGGCCGAAGCGGGCGTCAAGCCGTTGGCCTGGGTCGATGCAGGTGCGCGGTCCTTCTACAGCCAGAAGCCGATCAATTCGCCCGCAGACGTCGAAGGCCTGAAGATCCGGGTCATGAACAACGATCTCTACACGTCGATGATCGCTGCCATGGGCGGAAACCCCTCGCCGATGGCCTTCGCAGAAGTGCAGCAGGCGCTGAAGACCGGCGTCGTGGATGGTGCCGAGAACAACTTCCCGTCGTTCAAGAACGTTGGCCACTACGAAGTGACCACTCACTACTCGCTTTCGGAGCACTTGATCATTCCCGAGTGTATCTGCGTGAACACCGCCAAGTTCGACGCGCTATCGCCCGAGCTTCAGGCCGCGCTGCGCGGTGCCGCCGAGGAGGCTGCCCTCTACCAGCGTGAACTCTGGGCGGTTCAGTCGGCACAAGCCCGTAAGGACGTGGAAGCCGCAGGCGTCGTCGTCAACGAGATCGCGGACAAAAGCCCGTTCCAGAATGCGATGGGCGCGGTCTACGAAGAGTATCTCGCCGCCAACCCCGACATGAAGAAGCTCGTGGAAATCGCTCAGTCGACAGAGTGATCCCAGACGCTTTTGCATGAAACAGAACGCCCGGCTCCGACCCTGGATGCCGGGCGTTTCTCTGACCGAGGGGGCCCCATGAGCGAACCAAGCACACCACCCGCCTTCCTGCGGATACTGGACAAGGCCTACGACCTGATCGCCCGGGTTTGCCTCGCACTGGCTGGTGTGGCGCTGGTTGTCATGACAGTGATCTTCGCATGGCTGGTCTTTGGGCGTTACGTTCTGAACGATACGCCAACCTGGGTCGAGCAAGTCTCGTTGCTGCTCGTCATGGTCATCTCCTTTCTGGGTGCGGCCGTCGGCGTTCATCAGAACACGCATCTCTCCGTGGTCGTATTCCGGGGTATCGTGCCCTCGTGGCTCCGGACCGGGTTCGTCGCTGTGACAGACCTGCTGATGGCCGTCTTTGGCGGCCTGATGTTCTGGAACGGTATCGAACTGACGATGTTCAAGTGGAACACGCTGATACCGCTGATCCAGTGGTCAGAAGGCCTGCGCTCGCTGCCGCTGACGATTTGCGGCGCCCTGTTGTTCCTGTTCGCCTCCGGGCACCTGATCCGGCTTCTGCTCGGATGGGATCAACGCAAAGACAGCATCGAGTAGGGAACGGACATGGGCCTTATGCTGCTTCTGGGGGTCTTTGCCCTTTGTGTGATCATCGGGGTGCCCGTGGCGTTCGCGCTCGGCATCGCGGCTCTCGCGGCGTTCTTCCACGAAGGGTTGCCGTTGCTGATTGGCTTCCAACGCATTGTGTCGGGGATCAACGTCTTCTCGCTGATGGCGATCCCGTTCTTCATTTTTGCCGGCGAGTTGATGTTCCACGGCGGGATCGCGATGCGGTTGGTGCGGTTTGCGCAAGCCGCCGTCGGCGCGGTCCGGGGTGGCCTGGGCATCGTGAACGTCTTCTCCTCGATGTTGTTCGGCGGCATCTCCGGATCGGCCATCGCTGACATCTCGGCGCTGGGGTCGATCCTGATCCCGGTGATGAAGGACAAGGGCTACGATGCTGACTACGCGGTGAACGTCACCGTGACCTCGTCCATCGCCGGGATCATCATTCCGCCCAGCCACAACATGATCATCTTCGCCCTTGCGACCGGTGGCGCGGTCTCAATCTCCAAGCTCTTCCTCGCTGGTGTCGTCCCCGGTGTCCTCATGTGTATCTGCCTCGCGGTCGCCGCCTACATCGTGGCTGTGAGACGCGGCTACAGCGCCGAGAAGTTCCCCGGATGGACTGCGGTCGCGATGAGCTTCGCTGGTGCCATCCCGGGTCTGCTGACGGCGATCATAATAGTCGGCGGAGTTCTCTCCGGGGTGTTCACCGTAACAGAGTCCGGTGCGTTCGGAGCGCTCTATGCTTTCGTCGTCACTCTGTTGGTCTATCGCAGCATTACATGGGAGAACTTCAGGACCGCCGTCGTTCAATCTGTGCGCACGACATCGATGGTGATGATCCTCATCGCTTGCGCCGCTGCTTTCGCCTACATGCTGACGTTCTACCGGGTCCCCAGCAAGACGGTCGAACTTCTGACCGGCCTAACCGAGAACCCCATCCTGATCCTCCTGATGATCAACGCGGTTCTGCTGTTGTTGGGCATGATCATGGACATGGCCGCGCTGATCCTGATCTGTACACCGATCTTCCTGCCGGTCGCGAACCAACTGGGCATGGATCCACTGCAGTTCGGCATGATGCTGCTGGTCAACCTCGGGCTCGGGCTTTGCACACCGCCGGTTGGATCATGCCTGTTCGTCGGCTGTGCGGTGGGCAAGCTGCCAATGGAGCGAGCGGTGCGGACGATCTGGCCATTCTATGTGGCGATTTTCGTTGCATTGATGCTGATCACCTTCGTGCCGGCGATTTCGCTCACACTTCCGGGGTTGCTGGAATAGGGCCTCAAAGGCGTCCAAAGCACTCGGAGCAAACATCGACCCCGATGCTTACCGGTTTCCCGCAGAGGCGTACCAACCGGTCGGACTTTTCGATGAACTGATATCGACAGTGATTCCTCCTCGGAGTTGTCGAGAGTGCCTCTCGCGGCAGCTTTTCACGATGTTCAAGTCACCACGGCTATAAAAGGCATGTCCCGTGGTGCTCCGGTTGATTGTATGCACGCCAGGCGGCGTGATGTACCGTCGGGATCGATTGGAGGGCGCTATGGACCACATCCGCGCTGAGTTTCCACCCGGTGGTGCCTCATGGAACGACCTATCGAAGCAAATGCGCCAGAGATCTGCAGATGACATCGATTGGCGCGGCGGACGCACCCCGTTGTTTGTCTTCGGCAGTGATGAGGAGACGTATGAGATCGGGCGGCGTGCGTTTTTCGAGTTCTTCAGCGAGAACGCGCTGGGCCGAAAACGTGCTTTCTTCGGTCTGGGGCAGATGGAGCGTGATGTTCTTGACTACGGCTTGAACCTGTTGAACGCGCCTAATGGAGCCGACGCTGCATTCACGACTGGCGGAAGTGAAAGCCTGTTCCTGGCAATAAAGGCCGCTCGGGACGAATTGCGTGCGCGATCAGGTTTCAAGCGAGGCGATGGTCAGCTCAATATTGTGATGCCGATCACCGGTCATCCCGGCATGGACAAGGCAGCCGATGCGATGGACCTGGAGATCCGGCGCGGCAGTGTTGATGCCGAACGCCGCGGCAACGCCTCGACGCTGCGCCCACTGATCGATGAACGGACCATCGCCATCGTCGGATCCGCGCCCTGTTTTCCGCATGGTGTTGTGGATCGGATCGACGAGCTGTCAGATCTAGCACAGGAAACTGGGCGCTGGCTGCACGTTGATTCGTGCGTCGGTGGCTGGCTTGCTCCGTGGTTCACGCGAATTGGGCGGCCGACGCCGAGCTTTGATTTCCGCTTTCCCGGTGTGCGATCGATATCGGCAGATCTGCACAAGTTCGGGTTCTGCCCGAAGCCTGCGTCGACCGTGTTCTACCGCCACGCAGAAGATCTCGAACGCGCAACCTTTAAGGCCGATGCCTGGCCGAACGGAGCTTTCCAGACTGCAACCATTGCAGGAACCCGACCCGGCGGCGCAGTTGCGGCAGCCTGGGCCGTTCTGAACCATCTGGGAGAGGCTGGATTTCGGCGGATCGCCACGCAACTCTCATCGATGGTCGATGCCTACGTCGACGGGATCGAGGCTCTGGGTCTGAGGATGATTGCCCGGCCGGACTTCTCGATCATCAATTACACCTCGGATGAGCTCGACATCTTCAAAGTAGCCGAGGCGATGGCACCAAAGGGTTGGTTGCCCGGACTAACACAAGATCCCAAAGGGATGCACGCGATGTTGTCCATGTTGCATGACAAAGCGTTAGAGCCATTCCTTGCTGATCTGGGATCTGCTTTAAAGCATGTCAGGGCGAATGGCGAAGGTCGGGCGACGATCCAGGCCGTTTACTGACCGGCCTCAATCCGTTCCATGCTGCCCATTGGCTTTAACACCGCACTTGCCGTCAACAGGACGCGGTCACCGCAGGAGACGCAGCCTCGGACGAACGCCAACGAACGGCCCCGTCGCGTCAACTCTCCGCGCGCTTCGATGAGATCACCAATGCGTGCGGACGCCACAAACTCGGAGTTCAAGGACACCGTGACCAGCCGATCATCTGCTTCAGTCTTTGCAACCATGACCAACGTCAGATCGATCATCGTCATCAGGAAGCCGCCATGGACGATACCGTGGGAGTTGCAGTGCCGTTCGTCGGCCCGCACCACGAAGTTGTGGGATCCGTCAACAAGCTGCGCACACCAGAACGGGCCGACATGGTTCTCAAACGGATCCTCGGGATCATAGATCTCGTACCCAGTCAGCGGTGGCGAAGCGACTTCAGACATGGTTGAGCAATCCTCTGCGGTTCTACACGCATCCACAGCCTTCAGCGCAAGGTCAATATCTGTTGCGCCTCACTGCCAATTCGCTTCTGTTTGACAGAGCGACCCAGGGCAAAACGGAATTGCTCTGATCCTCTGAGCGGCCCGGGTCGAGTGCTCTGATTTGTTCTGTTCGTGCATGAATGGAAGCTGGTCCATCTAGACGACTCAGAAGCGCTTATCTGTAGCACTCCGACCGCACCTGCCTCAGCGGGTTTGATCGACTGCAAGAACAGTCTTTGGTCATCGTCTTACGGGGCTGAAGCACCCGTGGACAAACCGCCTGGTCGGGCGCACGAACCAAGCACGAAGACGCCACCGTCCGGCGGTATCACTACGAGACCCACGAGCGGCTTCGCGAGCATCTTGTGGCGTTGCTCTACGCCTACAACTTCGCGGAACGACTGAGAACGTTGAGATGCCTCACGATTTTCGAGTTCATCGCTAAAAAGTCCACGTCCGAATTAGAACGATCCAGACTTCATCCAGACCATCTCAGCCCGGGACTGAACAGCTTGAGTCCGAGCGGCGGTCTTTGGATGTCGCCGTCAGACACTGGTGAAGCGCGAAGGATGTGAGTTGAACTGGATGGCTGTGTCGGTACCATGAGGGCGAGAGGCTGACAGTGCGCCAGCATCGTGATCGAAAAGCGCGCTCGGCATAAGCACACTGATGACGATTCTTGCGGGCCCGAACCAAAGTTGGAGCCTGGACTTCTTATCAAATAGTCTTGTGTGGAGCCGTCGGGTTCACGTCTTACACAAGATTGACGAATTCGACTGGGAGTGTTTGGCAAACATCGTCGATAAGTCGCTGTTCGGCAGTCGCGTGGTCCGGGAACTGGATCGGACCACCGAGATGCGCGGATACCCCTGCGAGATTGTCAGCGTCAACGAACTGAGTTCGAACGCCAATGCGAAAGGCCGCGCGACGCCCGGCGGTCGATCGATGACTTGCGCAAAGACTGTAATCACAATTGCCCGCACACGAGCCTGAACGAGCTTATACTGTGTGCATAAGCAAAGTGATCAAAAGAAGATCAAAGCCTGAACAGAGCGAACCTATAACCAAGGGTTCCGAGAGAGATCACCTCGCGGCCTATTTGACACCGTCGCACCGTGACGGAATTGACCGGGGCATTCGCAAGGGGCCGAGGCCCTGCTTGCATCGAGTTCGAGGAGGCCGGCTCGTCAGGCTAACGCCAAGGCAATGCCGTTGGCCGACGCGCTGTGATCGGAGAGCCGATTTGGTGCAGATCATCTCGGAGTTCGACCTTATCGACAAGGTGTGCTCAAAAGCCTGAAGAAACAACGGCCTCTTACCCGCGCCTGAAAGGACCGAGTGCTTGCATGCCCCGTCAATCTGCTCCGAAGGATCTCAGTCTCAGATGGCTCGAGCTTTTTCAGATCTGTGCACAGAAGGGTTCACTTCAGGCAGCGTCGAAGGAGACCGGCCTGACCGTCAGCACCGTGTCTCATCACATCCGCAATCTGGAGGAGCATCTTGGGGTCGAGCTGTTCAACCATACGCGCAGGCCGATGGTGCTCACGCCGAAGGGCCACGTCTTCCTGCGCAACATCGATGGCGCGTTGTACGCCATTCGCAAGGCCAAGGCCGCGGCCTCGGCCGGGAGCATTGCCGAGGCAAGCTATCTGAGGATCGGTACGATCGAGGATTTCGACAGCGACATCATTCCCGATCTGGCTGTCTTCCTGTCGCGTAACATGCCGTCCTGCGAGTTCATGTATCAGACGGACTCCAGCCACGCGATCATCGAAATGCTGCGCAACCGCCATCTGGACCTCGGGATCACGATCACACCGGGAGAACGGCTGCGCGACCTGCAGGATCGCCCGTTGCTGCGCGATCCCTTTGTCGTCGTCGTCCCGCGTCTCAGCGAGCAGTCCTTGACGGAGATTGTCGAGGGTCGGACCAAGCTGCCGTTCTTCCGATTTTCAAGCAATCTGATCATCGCGCAGCAAATCGAATCCCAGATGCGGCGGCTGGGCCTTGTGGTGCATTCGAACTTTGAATGCAGCAACAACCAGACGCTCATGGCGATGGTCGCGGCGGGTGCCGGATGGACCATCACGACGCCGTTGTTGTTCTCGCGGGCAAAGCAGTTTCACCCGAAACTCACGATGCACCGTTTTCCGGGAAAGAGCTTCTCACGAACCCTGGCCATCGTGGCGACGCCCGATTGCTCGCGGTCGGTATTGGAGCTCGTTGACAAGCGACTGCGGGACTCGATCCGTGAACAGGTTCTTTCGACGCAGCATCAGCTAACGCCATGGGTTGCTGACAGTTTCAAACTGTTGGACTGAGGGATCGCTCACGGCACCAGGATGTTGAACCGAGAGCGGATCTGCCGCTCTTGTTCGGGCTTGAGATAGGTTGGGTTGTGCTCGCGCAGGATTTCCCGGGCGCGGCTTTGTGCGCGAGACCATACACATTGGGCTCCGTTTGCCGTCCATGTCCGCGGCTCATCACGGTCGGCGAGCGTGGGATAGAAGTAGTCACGTTCCATCGCCGCATAGGTATGTTCGCCGCCGAGAAAATGGCCCTCGCCCAGCACCGCGTCGCAAATGGCTCGGAAACCCAGATTTTCATCCGTCACCTCGATTCCGCGCAACGCGCGGTAGGTGTTGGAGTGCATTTCGTCGTCCAGCACGAAACCCTCGAAGCTCGCACCCAGCAGCGATGCCGTCATGCCGGAACTTTCATAGATCAGGTTCCCGCCAGCCAACGCTGCGGCCATGGACGTGATCCCCTTCTCCATCCCATACTGGGCGTCGACGGCCTTTGCGTCCGTCATGGAACAGGCGACACCGGATGGCAGCCCGAGCCAGTTGGACAGCTGCGCCGATGCGGCGTTCAGCACCGCCGTCTCACCGCTGCCGCCGGAGAATGCGCCGGTGCGCAGATCAACGACCAGCGGCCAGTTGGAGAAGACCATCGGGTAACCGGGTTGGATCGCATGCACCATCAGCAGGCTGGCCAAGGTCTCGGCCAGCGATTGCGCCAGAAAACCGGCCATGGTCGCCGGGGCCGTTGCGCCTGCCTGAGCCGCGGTGATGCAGGAGATCGGGATATTGTGTTCGATGCACCCATAGACCACGTCGACGGCATCCTCGCCGTAGCGCATGGGCGAGATCATCGGGCTGATGTGGGCTTTCATGAAGGGGCATTTGGAAAACTCCCCCTCGCCGCCAGCGACGATGTCCAACATCTCGACAATCGGGGGGATGTGTTCCGCCAAGGTGAACGAGGTCGCGGTCGGTTTTGTTGTGTTCTTCAGCAGTGCAAAGACGGTGTTCACGTCCAGATCGAAGGTGTCGACCACATCGGTCGCGACACAGCAGCGGGTGAACCAGCTGACATTGGCCAGCGTATCCTGTAACCGTGTGAAGTCGTGAAGATCCTGCAAGGTCGATGGCCGATAGACCCGGCTGTCCATGTCAAGCGTCTGTACTGCGGCACCGCCGGTCCCGAAGTAGACCTTGTTTCCACCGACCTCAATCGACCGATCCGGATCGCGCCCGTGCAGAATGAAGGTTTTGGCAGCCTGATCAATCGCCTGTTCGACCAGTGCGGGCTGGAACAGCACCCGCCCTTTACCGTTATCGATCGCTCCAATCGCGAGAAGGTCGGCAAGCAGCCTGTCGGGGACGTCTCCGATGCCCAGCTTTTCCAGCAAGTCTAGTGAGGTGTCATAGATTCGCCGCAGATCCGCGGCGCTCAGTGGTCTATACGCTCCGCCGATCTGACCTGGCGGACAGGGGTCAATCGCAGGCTTTGCCGCACGTTGCGCCAGACGCTCCCGGCGCCCGCCCCGTTTCGCGCGTTGTGCAGTCATGACATGTCCTTCGGCACAAGGATTGGGCGGTAAGCCAAAGGCATTCGTGGCGCATTGGGCAACTGTCACACCATTTAGTATTAGAAAATCATACTCTAACTTCGAGATTATTGGAAAATATATCTACACGATTGCACGGGGGGGCATGCGCGCGCGTATCTGTAGGAGATCCCTTCGGAGGCGCTCTTGTCATGAAATCTCGCACGAAAGTCGTGGTGATCGGCGGCGGCATTGCCGGTTGCTCCACACTGTACCACCTGACCCAGGAAGGCTGGAGCGACGTTGTCCTGGTAGAACGCAACGAGTTGACCAGCGGCACGACCTGGCATTCCGCGGCGCAGGTGACGAATTTCGGGATGAACCAGACCATGGTTGGCCTGAAGACGCACTCCATCAACCTCTACAAGCAACTCTCCGAGAACCCTGAATATCCTATCAACTATCACCACGCCGATGGCGGTATCCGCCTGGCGAACACCGATGCGCAGATGCAGGGCTATCGCCACTTCGCGTCCATGGCCCGGGGCATGGGTGTCGACTTCGAAGTGATCGACGCGGACGAGTGCGCTCGCCGCCATCCGTTGATCTCAACCACCAACCTTTTGGGCGGACTGTGGGACCCGCTGGATGGCGATATCGATCCGGCGCAGTTGTGCCAGGCGCTGGCTTACCATGCGCGCAAGGCTGGCGCCCAAGTGTACCGCAACACGCCGGTTACCGCACTGACACAGCGCAAGGACGATACCTGGACAGTGCATACCGCGCATGGAGATATTGACTGTGATAACGTAGTCAATGCCTGCGGATACCGCGTGAACGAAGTTGGCGCGATGATGGGCGTGCACCACCCGGTTACCTCGATGGAGCACCAGTACTTTCTGACCGAGGACATTCCCGCCATCGCCGAGGCCGGCCACAGGATGCCCCTGCTGCGCTGTCCGATCAGCGACTATTACAGCCGCCAGGAGAAGGGCGGGCTTCTGGTCGGCTTCTATGAACAGGACTGCAAGCCTTGGGGCATGGACGGGATCGACCCGAACTTCGTGAACGCCTTGTGCCCGGATGATCTGGACCGCGTCATGGATGTTCTGGCAGGGGCTTTCGAGCGTATGCCCGAATTGGAGAAGACCGGCATTCGGTCAATCGTAAACGGGCCGATCACTTACACGATCGATGGTGCGCCACTTGTCGGACCGATTCCGGGCAAGCGTAACGCGTTCTGCATCATAGGGCTGCGCGCCGGTCTCGGCGAAGGGGGCGGTCACGGCTGGCTTCTGGCGCAGCAGATCGTGCATGGTGAGGCGTGTTATGACACCTGGGTAATCGACCCGCGCCGATTTACCGGTCATGCCAACGTCGAGCTGACCTCGTTGAAGGCCATCGAGGATTACCAGAACGAATTCCGCTTCCACTTCCCGCACGAACATCGCCCAGCGGGCCGCAATGCCAAGACCACGCCGCTGACGCCGGTCTTGGCCGCCGAAGGGGCAGAGTTCACTATTGTGAACGGCTGGGAGCGGATGGACTACATCAAACCGTCGCCAGATTTTCACCCCACGCTCAGTTTGGAATTCGATGAAGCCTTTGACATCGTCGCAGGCGAAGTGACGAACGTGCAGCAGAACGTCGGGCTTTGCGAGGTCAATGGCTTCAACCGGTTCGAGATCACCGGTGGCGATCGGCACAGCTTCCTTGAAAGGATGTTCTGCAGGACCGTGACCAAGCGGCAGGGCCGTGTCGGCCTGGGATATCTGTTGAACCACCACGGCATGATCAAATGCGAGGCCACTGTCGCCAATCTGCCTGCCTCGGAACGCGGACCCGAGCGGGTCTGGTATGGCTCGGCGGCGGCCAGCGAATACCACGATATGGACTGGCTCACCCAGCACATCCGCGAAAACGAAGATGTTCAGATCCGCTCGCTGACCAATGACCAGACCATCCTGGTCCTGGCCGGGCCAAAGGCGCGGGACGTCCTTTCCGCCTGTGCGCGCGGCGACTGGTCCAAGGATGCATTCCCGTGGCTGTCGGTGCGTGAGTGCTTCATCGGCTATGCACCGGCCACAGTCATGGGCGTCAGCTTCTCGGGGGAGTTGGCTTACGAGATCCACGTTCCGAACGCGTCGCTATATGCTGCTTATCTGGCCTTACGCGATGCAGGCGAAGCCCATGGGTTGAAACTGTTCGGCGCCCGCGCCGTCGAGTCTATGCGGATGGAAAAGGGCTTCCTCCACTGGAAAGCAGATCTTCTGACCGAGTTCGATCCGTTCGAGACTGGACTCGACCGGTTTGTGAAACTCGACAAGGGCGATTTCGTCGGCAAGGAAGCACTGTTGAAACGCAAGGCAGATGGCCTCCGGCGAACATTGGTAACGCTGAAACTGGACGCGACCCATGCACCGGCGCATGGCGGTGCCTCGTTGTTGGTGAATGACACGGTGGTCGGCACCATCAGTTCGGGCGATTGGGGGCACCGCGTCGGCATGAACTTGGCTTATGCCTTTGTCCAACCAGAGCTGGCAGCCGTCGGAAGCACGATGACGCTCGATATGTATGGCGACCTCATCGACGCGGAGGTCATTCCACGATCGCCCTATGACCCAGACTATGCCCTGATGCGGAGCTAGGCGGCTCGTATGGTTTGCGCGAAGGCGACCGAGTGCGAGAATGTGATGCCAAACAGACCAAGATGTAGGAAGCTGTCGCCTGATAACTGAATGTAACTGAGAGGCGCACCGCATGCTGAACGGAGCTGCGACACCCGTGACACGGAAATTCACCGGTGCGTTCACACAGCAAGCGACCCTGCCCGCTGAGGCGATGCAAGCCGCGATGTCCGTGTTGGAAAGCGGTCGGCTACACCGCTACAACCTGCTGCCCGGCGAGATCGGCGAGGTGGCAGCGCTGGAATCCGAGTATCGCGCCTGGCAAGGCAGTGCGTATTGCCTTGCAGTTACATCGGGCGGTCAGGCCATGCAGATCGCATTGCGCGCCTGCGGCGTTCAGCCAGGCGACGTTGTGCTGACCAATGCATTTACCCTGGCGCCCGTGCCCGGCGCCATCGCAGCCGTCGGTGCCAAGGCAGCGTTGGTCGAGATCACCGACGAGTTGCGCCTGGATCTTGACGATCTGGAGCAGAAGATCGCCGAGACCAAGGCCCGGTTCCTCATGTTGTCTCACATGCGCGGTCATCTTTGCGACATGGAGGCCCTGATGCACCAATGCGACAAGGCTGGCGTGACGGTCATCGAGGACTGCGCTCACACGATGGGCGCGCGCTGGAACGGTCGGCGGTCGGGCAATTTCGGCAAGGCCGCCTGTTTCTCGACCCAAACCTATAAACACATGAATTCAGGCGAAGGCGGTCTTGTAACCACCGATGATCCCGAGATCATCGCGCGATCGACAATTCTGTCGGGCAGCTACATGCTGTACGAGCGTCATGGCGCCGGTCCCGAACCTGAAGACTTTGATGACGCTCGGTATCAGATGCCGAACTGCTCGGCCCGAATGGACGCCCTGCGCGCGGCCATTCTGCGCCCGCAATTGGCGCAGATCGAAGAGAGCATCGACGCCTGGAACGCTCTTTACTCCACGACGAACCAAGGGCTCGCCGCATCGAATTCGATCAGGACCATCGCGCGACCCGCCGCGGAAAGCCTGGTAGGTTCGTCAATCCAATTTCGCCTGCCTGGGTTCGGCCCCGCCCAATGCCAGTCCCTGTTGGCTGCTGCAACACTGCGCGGGGTCGAGTTGAAGTGGTTCGGCGGTGCCGAGCCGGTCGGCTTCACCTCGGCGCACCAAAGCTGGCGTTACATGGAATCACAGCCAATGCCGCGCACCGATAAGGTACTTGCGACATTGTTCGATATGCGCCTTCCGCTCACTTTCAGCGACGCCGATTGTGCCTTCATTGCGGAACTGATCTGCGAGGCGGTGGATGAGGTTAATCAACCCCACCTGTGAGCTTGTCCAAAAGATTTGGTCCTGCGCTATTGTGAGGAGAAGGACCAATCGGAGCTTAGCCCGTTATTGGTCCGGCCTTCTTGCGACCTTCCGGGTATCTAAAGCTGACCCCGCTTTTGGTATCGACCGATACCCTTCTTCGACCGCAGATTACCATCCAGCGCGACGGTCGTCCCACGAAGGATGGTGCGCACCGGCCAGCCGGTCACTGCAAACCCCTCGAACGGAGTGTAGTCCGCACCGTGGTGGAGATTGCCTTGCGTGATCGTCTCCTCTCGCTCGGGATCCCAGAGAACGAGATCTGCATCGGACCCGATCGCGATGGTGCCTTTCTTGGGATAGAGCCCATACATCTTCGCGTGATTGGTCGAGGTCAGGGCCACGAAACGTTGCAAGTCGATGCGGCCCTTGCTGACGCCTTCGGAGAACAGGATCGGCAGGCTCGTCTCGACCCCCGGAATCCCGTTGGGCACCCAACGAAAGCTCTTCAGCCCCTCTGGCGTTTTCTTGCCCTCACTGTCCTCGTAGCGAAACGGGCAGTGATCCGAGGAGAAGACATCGAAGGTGCCGTCCATGAGCCCCTGCCAACAGGCGTCCTGGCTGGCGGTGTCTCGCGGAGGCGGCGAGCACACGTACTTCGCGCCGTCAAACCCCTCAAGATCCAGATCGTCCTTGGTGAGCACGAGATACTGCGGGCAAGTCTCCGAAAACACCTTGCTTCCGCGCGCGCGCCCTGCCTTGATTTCTTCGATCGCATCGCCGTTCGAGACGTGGACGATCACAATCGGCATGTCGATGATCTCGGCCAGCGAGATCGCCCGATGCGTCGCCTCGCGCTCGGCCGGGATTGGCCGTGTGGTGGCATGGTACTTTGGCGCCGTCTCGCCCCGGACGGCGGCTCGGTCACGGAGAAACTCGATCGCATCGTCATTCTCGGCATGCACCATGACCAAAGCGCCTGACGCTTTCGCGGCTTCCAGTGTCTCCAGGATCTCGCGGTCGGTCAGTTTCATACCCTCGTAGGTCATGAAGACCTTAACCGAGGTGTACCCCTCCGCGACCAGTGCTGGCAGGTCTTGGCCCAACACCTGAGGTGTGGGGTCGGTGATGATCATGTGAAAACTGACATCCACGTAACACTGACCTTCCGCCAGCCCGTGATACCAGGTGAGCGCTTGGCGCAATGTCTGGCCCTTCTGCTGCAGACAGAACGGAAGCACGGTCGTGTGACCGCCGAACGCCGCTGCGCGCGTGGCACTCTCGAAATCGTCGGCTTGCACCACGCCCGGTCCGGAGGGCTGCGCGATGTGCACATGGCTGTCGATGCCACCCGGCAGGACCAAAAGACCGCTGGCATCGATGATTTCAGCCGCCTCGGTAAGGTGATCGGCGATTTGCACAATACGCCCTTCACGAATGCCGATATCGGCTTTGAAGGTGTCCGCGGCGGTCACGACCGTGCCGCCTTTGACGATGGTATCAAGCTGGGTCATGGGCGTGCCTCACAGCGTATCGATATGGGCAGTAAGCGCATCGATCTCGTCTATTGTGTTGTAGTGCACGGCCGAGACCCGGATCACGCCATCGGGATCCGGCAAGTCCAGCGCTTCCACCAATCGGCGGGAATAGAAGTCGCCAAACCGGATTCCGATCCCGGTGGGATCGGTTGCTTCGACAATGGCACGTGACGAAACTCCTTCGATCGTGAACGATATTGTCGGAACCCGGCGGTCCTTGTCCGGCGAGGGGTCACCAATGATCGTCACGTCGGCGCGGGCGTTAAGGTAATCGAGGAGCCGCTTCGAAAGCGCCTCCTCGTGTTCCGAGATGATCTGGAACGCCGCCTCGACCGCCGCGCGGCCCTCTGTGTTCACGCCGTGGGCTGCCGCAAAGGCCTCGAGATAGTCGATCACACCGATGCAGGAATACGCCAACTCGTGGCTGGCATTCCCTGGCTCCATCTTCTGCGGAACCTTGTCCTTCGGAAAGAACTCGTGATTGATCGAGCCCGCCCGGAGCAACAGATCGTGGCGACCATACAGGGCAGAAAAATGAGGGCCATAGGTTTTGTAGATGGAAAAGCCATAGAAGTCCGCGCCAAGCGCCTGAACGTCTATCGCTCGATGAGGCGCATAGGCGACCCCATCGACGCAAATCAGCGCGCCCGCTGCGTGGACGATATCGGCAATCTCGCGCACCGGGTTGATCGAGCCATAAATGTTCGACGCATGGGTCACGGCGACCAGCCGCGTGCGGTCGCTCAACAGGGCTCGCAGATCGTCGAGATCGGGGAGATACGCGCCGTCCCGCATCTTCCAGACTTTGACGACGATGTCGTCTGCCGCCAGCTTGCTCCAAGGACCGATATTGGCTTCGTGATCGAAGTTGGTGACGATCACCTCGTCTCCAGGTGCCCAGGTCTGAACCAGTGACCGCGCAAGTTGGTCGAAGAGCTGGGTGGATGTCGCCCCCAGCACGATTTCCTCTGGCCGCGCCGCGTTCAGCAGCGTCGCCACTGCTGCGCGCCCCTGGTGCACCCGATCCCCGGCCTCGGCAGACGCTGCATAGGTCGCGCCCAGTTGGACGTTGGAACTGTAGAGGAACTCGGTCATCCGCTCGACGGTATGCCGTGCAATCTGGCTGCCGCCGGCATTGTCGAGGTAAACGCGTCCCTGCCCAAGCGCCGGGAACGCCTCTTCAATGAACGCCTGATCCAGTTTCTGCATGCTGAGTGCCCCTCATTCTCTCAGATGTGTGGTGAATGGGCGTAGCTGATGCAACCCGGATGGACCAGTCGTTCCACCAAATAACAGGCAGAAAGGAACTCAAGCCTCCAATCTGCATCAAAATTGCGCATCACAACGCCTCGATTGCCGAGCATTCCGCCAAAGCCAGCAGAATTGGCAGTTTCTTGGCATTCTTTCTGGGCGCGCGAAGAATGCGGGTTATGGTCAAGTTACCGTTCAACACCGATGGCCGCTCACGGGTCGCCGTCTTCAGATGGGAGTGAGAACATGAACATCAAACTGATTGCCAGCGTCGGCGTAGCGCTGGGACTCGTTGTGCCGACCGCAGGGTTCGCGCAAGCAACGCTGGCGACCGTAAAGGAGCGCGGCTACATGAACTGCCAGGTCGGGCTGCCGACCCCAGGGTTCTACGCACTGGCCGATGACGGCACGTGGTCCGGCCTGGACGTCGATATGTGCCGCGGTGTCTCCGCCGCGATCTTCGGTGATCCGGACAAGCTCGAGTTCCAGTCGGTGACCTCTGCGGTGCGCTTCACGGCACTCGCCAGTGGCGAAAGCGACATGTTGAGCCGTACCACCACGTGGACCGCTGTCCGTGACACCCAGTTGGGCCTCGATTTCACCGCGATCAACTTCTACGACGGTCAGGGCTTCGTCGTGCCGATCGACAGCGGGATCAATTCGGCGATGGAACTGGATGGCGCCACGGTCTGTGTCGTGACCGGAACGACGACCGAGCTTAACTTGGCCGACTTCTTCCGCGCCAACGATATGTCGTTCACACCGGTCACCAACGAGAACGTCAACGTGATCGTCGAGACCTATCTGGGTGGCGGCTGCGATGCCTACACGAATGACAAATCGGGCCTTGCTGCGCGCCGGTCGGCATTCCCAGTGCCGAATGAGCACAAGATCCTGCCGGAAACTGTCTCGAAAGAGCCGCTTGGGCCAGTCGTGCGCCAAGGAGACGATGGCTGGGCCAACCTGGTTCGCTGGGTCATGTACGGCATCATCAACGCAGAAGAGCTGGGCGTGACTCAAGCCAATGTTGCCGAGATGGCTGCCACCCCGCCAAACCCGAACGTCGCCCGTCTGCTGGGTGCAGAGGGCAATATCGGAGAGGAACTGGGCGTCAGCGCAGACTTCATGGTCAACGTGATCTCGGCCATCGGCAATTACGGCGAAGCATACGAGCGTCATGTCGGGGCAAACACGCCGATCGGCATTCCGCGCGAGGGTTCCCTGAACGCGCTGTGGACGCAGGGTGGCATCGTCTACGCACCGCCGTTCCGCTGAGGCCTGACGAAAAGATGGCGCAGGGGATCCGTTCCCTGCGCCGCTTCCGCCTTCCACTGCTTGCGCCAGGAGAGACCGGATGGCTCTATCGACCGAAGCCGCCACGCCGAAGTCTTCGCCATCCAATCCGTTGAGCCGGATGTGGCGCGACGCCCGGATCCGGGCGATCATTCTTCAGGTACTGACGCTGGTAGGCGTGATCGCCTTCTTCGGCTGGCTGGTGATGAACACCGCCTACAACCTTTCGCAACGCAACATGTCCGCGGGCTTCGGCTTCCTGGACGTCTCGGCAGGCTTCGGAATTGGCTTCACGCTGGTCGAGTACCAGGAGGGCGACAGTTATCTGCGCGTCTTCTATGTCGGCATCCTGAACACCCTGCTGGTCGCGGTCGTGGCCATCTTTCTCGCGACGGTGCTCGGCTTGATCGTCGGCCTCGCGCGCCTGTCGGACAACTGGCTGATCGGCAAGATCGCCCGGTGCTATGTCGAATTGCTGCGGAACACGCCGCTGCTGCTTCAGATCATTGCCTGGTACTTTGGCGTCTTCAATCTGTTGCCCAGACCAAAGCAATCCATCGAGCTGGCTGAAGGCTTCGTCCTGAACAATCGGGGCTTCTATCTGCCCGCGCCTGTCCCCGAGGCTGGGTTCAACATCGTTTTGATTACCTTCGCAGCCGCCGTGATCTTTGCGATAGGCCTTTATCGCTGGGCGTCAGTGCGTCTCGACAAGACCGGCAAGGCCTTCCCGGCGATCTCGACGGGGATCGCTGTCATCATCTGTGCTCCACTGGCGGTCCACCTCGCACTTGGTGCACCGCTTGGCTGGGACATACCGGTGCTCAAGGGGTTCAATTTCACGGGCGGCACCTCGGTCCCCCCCAGCTTCTGCGCCCTGATCGTGGCGCTGTCGGCCTATACCTCGTGCTTCATCGCCGAGATCGTACGCGCTGGCATTCAGTCTGTCAGCAAGGGCCAGCTAGAGGCCGCGGGCGCACTGAACCTGCCGCCGAACTGGACCCTGCGCCGGGTGGTCATGCCGCAAGCCCTGCGCGTGATCATTCCGCCCTTGATCAGCCAGTACCTGAACGTCACGAAGAACTCGTCCCTGGCAATTGCGATCGGTTTTCCCGACCTGGTGAGCGTCTGGATGAACACCTCGCTCAACCAGTCGGGCCGTGCGATCCCAATCGTCGCAATGACAATGGCGTTCTATTGCCTCGTCAGTCTCTCGGTCTCCCTCGTGATGAATTACTACAACAAGCGCGCCCTGCTGAAGGAGAGATAGGTCATGTCCGACACCCTGATCTTCTCGCCAAAGCCCGATCGCCCGGCGCCGGCCGAAAGCGTCGGCCTGATCGGCTGGCTGCGCGGCAACCTGTTCAAGGATGTTCCCAACGCGCTGATGACGATCCTGGGCGCCTACATCGCCTTCGTCGTCCTGTCATGGGTTCTGAACTGGGCGATCTTCAACGCTGTCTGGGAAGCCGAGAGCCGCCGCGAATGCCTCGATACGGTGGGCCGCTCGGGCGCCTGCTGGCCGGGCGTGGGCGTGTGGTTCGAGAACATGATCTACGGCCTCTACCCAAAGGATAAGGTCTGGCGCATCAACCTTGGCTTCGCGGTTCTGATTGCGTGGATGATCCCGCTATGGATGCCCAAGGTGCAGTCCAAGGTCGCCATCGGCCTCAGCGCCGTGCTGATTTATCCGTTCCTCGCCAGCTACTTCTTCCTTGGCGGCGACAAGAGCATCTTGTGGACGGCCCTGATCTCGATGTCGTTGACCGGGTTCGGATGGGTTTGGGCCACAGCGCTCAGCGAGACGTTCGTGGGCAAGTCCATCGGCGAAGTGATTGTCGACAAGGCCGGCGCGCGAAATGCCGACGAACGGCGCCAGCGGCTGATCAAGCGCGGCGCGGCATTCGTCATTTTCCTCGTCGCAGTGCTTCTTGTGAACGAATGGGCGCTCGAAGAAGTGCGCACCCGGTTTTGGGGCGGTCTTTTCCTGACACTCGTGATCTCTGGGATTGGCATCACCTTCTCACTTCCTGCGGGCATTCTGCTGGCACTGGGCCGCCGGTCGGACATGCCGGTTATCTCGATGCTGTGTACGGCTTTCATAGAGCTTTTCCGTTCGGTGCCGCTGATCACGATCCTGTTCATGTTCAACACCATGCTGCCGCTCTTCATGCCGCAGGGCGTCGAGGTCGATCAGCTCCTACGGGCGATCGTCGCGGTCTGCCTGTTCGCGGCGGCCTATATGGCCGAGGTGATCCGGGGCGGATTGCAGGCGATCCCCAAAGGCCAGTTCGAGGCTGCCGCGTCGCTGGGCCTTGGCTATTGGCAGACGACGACTCAGATCGTGCTGCCGCAGGCGCTCAAGATCATGATCCCGACCATCGTCGGCAACTTCATCGGGCTCTTCAAGGACACGACGTTGGTGTCGATCATCGGTCTCTTTGATCTCATGAACATGGCCCGTGCTGTGGGTGAAGACACCACTTGGCTGGGTCTCTTCATCGAGCCGTTCTTTGCCGTCACGATGATCTACTTCGTCTTCTGCTTTGCCATGTCGTCCTACTCGATGCGGCTCGAGCGCAAACTTGCAACGGGGCGTGACCGATGAGTGCCGATAAGCGCAAGACGATGATCGAGGTGGTCGGGCTGAACAAATGGTTCGGCCAGTTCCACGTGTTGAAGGACATCGACCTTGTCGTGCGTGACGGGGAGAGGATCGTCATCTGCGGACCGTCAGGCTCCGGCAAATCGACCCTGATCCGCTGTATTAACCAGCTCGAGCACCACCAGGAGGGGGACATCCTCGTCGGCGGCGTCCCGGTGGAAAAGAAAGGGGGCAATGTCCGCGAGATCCGCGGACAGGTCGGCATGGTGTTTCAGTCCTTCAATTTGTTCCCGCACATCACGGTGCTCGAGAACTGCACGCTGACACCCCAGCTTGGGCTGCAGATGCCCAAGGCCGAGGCCGAGGAGATCGCGATGAAACACCTCACCCGGGTCGGCATCGATGATCAGGCGTTGAAATACCCCCTGCAGCTATCCGGAGGTCAGCAGCAGCGCGTGGCGATCGCACGCGCGCTCACCATGCAGCCCAAGATCATGTTGTTCGACGAGCCGACGTCTGCGCTGGATCCGGAGATGATCAAGGAGGTGCTTGACGTCATGGTTGAGCTGGCCGAAGAGGGCATGACAATGATCTGCGTCACGCACGAGATGGGGTTCGCCCGCCAAGTCGCAGACGAAGTGATCTTCATGGACCAGGGCGAAATTGTTGAGGCCGGCGCTCCTGAGAGCTTTTTCGCCAACCCGCGCTATGATCGCAGCCAGCAGTTCCTCGCCCACGTCATGTAGCGCCTCCGCGCTTGGGATCACGCGAAGGATGGCAGGCGGCGGACATCGAGCACCCCTTCTGGTGAGAGGCAGAACTCTGGATGACTTCCCCGCAGTCCAGTGGCCCTTAGCGGGTTGTAGAGTGTGAGCCAGGGCGGGTCCTCCTGCAAAAGCAGATAGATCTCCCGATAGAGCGCCTCACGTGACTCCGCATCCGCCTCAGCGCGCGCCGTGTCCAGAAACTGTTCGACCGCTGCGTTGCGATACCCTTGCCACCACGATCCCGCAATCCGGGAATCGATCTTTTCGTAGAGCACCCGAAAGGTCGAAAGCGGGCTGGAATCGAAGACACACATGTCCCCGATTTCCTTGTGCCTGACCATGTGTGCGTAGGCCTCGCGATCAGTATGATGGCGAACCTGCAGCGTGATTCCAACGCGCTTCAACTGCTTTGAAAGGGCGATTGTCAGAGCCTCGGCTTCGTCCGGCAGCGAAGTCGGGCAATCCACCCGAAGCGTCAACCCCTCCTGATGACCAGCCTCGCCAAGCAACTCACGCGCCCGCCGAAGGTCATGGGGCGCAGGGTGCTCTGCTGCCCCGAAATGCAAAGGGCTGACAAAACCGTCGAGCGGTTCCGCCATCCCTCCCACGACGTTGTCGATCAGTCCCTTCCGGTCAACCGCGAGGCTCAGGGCGCGGCGCACTCTGCCATCTGACAGCGGGCCCTGCGCTGCATTCAGCAAATAGATGATCGCCACAGGATCAAGTGTCACGTGTCGCATCACGCCGTTCGCCTCCAGCACCTTCGAGGCACGCGGGTCAAGGCTTGTGGCAACATGGGCGGCGCCTGATTGCAGTTGTGCCAGCCGCTCCACACTCGATGATACTGCTTGCCACCGGACTGCTTCGTTCGCGATCGGATCGCCAAAATGATGCGCAGTCCGTTGTGCGCGCACGGATCCTGTCTCCGCGGTAACAATCTCGAACGGTCCGGTGCCAATCCAAGGGTGACGTTGACCGGCATCGAGGGTAGCCAGTGAAGACGGTGATGCGATGAAGCCCTGAACAAGAATGTCCAGCAGGTCCGCGACGGGCTGCTCCAAATCAATGTGAAGTTCGAAGGGCTCCGCCGCTGTAATCCGTGCACCGCCCAGGTACTGATGCCACACGCCCGGAGCGCCGAGGGTATAACCCTTGTCAGGCCGCGCCATCCGATGAAGAGAGCTGGCCACTGCAGCCGCGTCGCAAAGCGTCCCATCATGAAACCGGACGCCCTTGCGCAACCTAAAGCGCCAGGACCGTGAATCGTCGGACACGTCCCAAGACACTGCGAGTGCAGGCTCGAAAGCTCCCGGACCGCGCACCACGAGCGTGTCATAGACCGCTTGCAGGATCGACAGAGCGTCCTTGGCGTCAGTGCAGTCATGTGGATCGACCAGTTGCACGAACTTCTGCAGCACCAGAGCTTCCGTATTCATCGTTGGCTAGCCTGACGTAATGATTTCTCATCCAGCCAGAGTCGTATCCTAGTGCTCGTTGAAGCCGAAGACTGGCTTTGGATTTCCCGTGGTTTGATGGACACCCTTTGGCTGAAGTGGAGAGGTTTTCGCGTGCCACGAACAATAAACACGTACCCGGCGGCTTTCCGGGAACAGATTGTCGGGCTGCGTAGGGCCGGTCCGAGCGCCGAGGACCTCGCGCGGGAGTTCGGACCCTGCCGCGACGATCCGCACGTGGATCAGGCGTGCGGAGTGTGACAACGGCAAGCGAGCCGACATCCTGAGCAGCGAAGAACGGGACGAACTGCGTCGTCTTCGCTGTGAGAACAGGCAGTTGCGACAGGAGCGCGAAATCCTCTCAAAGGGTTGTTCATTGAAAGCGCCATTGGTTCGAGCCCAATGGACAACGCCTGGTTCACTCAGAACGACACGACCAGTCCGGGGTCTTCGAATTCATGACTGCGAACCAGGCCGATTTCCCGATCGAGATCATGGCACGAAGCATGGGCGTGTCGCGCAGCGGCTTCTCCGCTTGGCAGGCCCGGGAGCCGTCTGCCAGAGACGTCGCGGACTGGGAACTGACGGATCTGATCCGCTGGATCCATGCCGCCTCCAGGGAAAGCTTTGGCGCCCCACGTATTCACGCTGAACTCGCAGACAGCGGCGTGCATGTCGGCCGCAAGCGCGTGGAGCGCCTGATGAAAGCGGCAGGCTTGGCAGGTGTCAGCCGTCGCCGAGGCGCGCGAACGACTATTCGCGATGACCGTGTGCGCCCTTCCGCCGATCCGGTCGACCGCAACTTCTACGCGGACGAGCCGAACATGCTCTGGGGTAAGCTGGCGAAGGCGCCACCGGTCCGAGCCCGCCAACGAACGACATCACCTATGTGCCAACCTGGGCGGGTTTCCGTCCGCCATGGGCCTCGGACCGATGGCGGCCACATGGCAAACCTCGCGGTCGTGCTCGATGCATTCTCGCGCGGTCGCCATTGTGCTTGAACCGGTGGCGCATCAATGGCTCCCCGTCGGACGGGCTATGGGGACCAACCTCAAGACGCAGCCTGTTCTCGACGCGATGAACAGGCAATTGGTCAGCGCAAACCGTCAGACATCATCCATCACAGTGGCCAGGGCTCGCAGTACACGTCCGTTGCATTCGGTCTCAGATGCAAGGAGGCGGGCGTCCGACCGTCGATGGGGTCGGTCGGCCATGCCTACGACAACGCATGCACCATTGTCGCTCGGACCAATGGCGCGACATGGCTCATTGCGAGCGCTTCTTCGCCACCCTCAAATGCGAGCTCCTGGACCGGCGCAAATTCCAGACAAAGGCCGAAGCCCGCATGGCGATCTTCGAGTTTATCGAGGGATGGTGCAATCCCGGACGCCGTCACTCGGCTCTGGGATATCTCTCACCCAGCGACCACGAAAGGAAAGCCCTCAAGACGCTGGAGTTCTCTAGCCCGTAACCGTCCACGAAACCGGGGGAACTCCAACGCCACGACTGTTCTGCTCAGATGTCGGCTTCGTCCGGATGCTGTTGAAAAACTAACCATTGAAGGATGCTGGGATCGCTGATTCAG
>ERZ1740062.227-NODE-227-length-40398-cov-14.836081_pt1 | contig 40398 bp, 26 predicted proteins | sample MGYA00581741_ERZ1740062 | MGnify/ENA primary metagenome ERZ1740062 (study PRJEB43018, sample SAMN04849747) | marine metagenome | isolation source: floating plastic debris | place: Pacific Ocean | collected 2008-09-01 | study: EMG produced TPA metagenomics...
AATTATCAATGGTGCAGGGGGAGTTGGTTCTATTGCGATTCAAATAGCGAAAAAGGTAGCCAAGCTTAACGTTATTGCTACAGCTTCTCGTCCAGAAACCATCGCTTGGTGTGAAAAACTTGGTGCTGATAAAATAGTTAATCATCGAAATAATTTGGCGGACGAGATTAATAAAATTGGTTATCAAAATGTCGATTATATTCTTTGCTTGAACGACACCGATGGTCACTGGAAAGCTATCACTAAAGCGATTAAACCCCAAGGCACAATTTGTTCCATTGTGGAAAATGAAAAACCGCTAGATATGGATACTTTAAAAAGTAAGAGTGCTGGTATGGTGTGGGAATTTATGTTTACTCGCTCGATGTATCAAACAGAAGATATGGCAGAGCAAAGTAATTTACTTAATCAGATTAGTCAGTTAATTGAGAATAATACTCTTATAACTACCTGTAAGGATATTGTGACACCAATTAATGCTAAAAATCTACGGGATGTTCATCAACGTCTTGAAAAAGGGAAAACTATAGGTAAAATCGTTCTAGCCGAATGGAGTTAGTATTTTTGAGTGAGGATTTATTGGCTAATTTATGATTAAAATAAAAGCATAAATTATGATTTATTAATAGTATTTTACGCGAGAAATTTAATCGATTTTTTTACTATAAATCCTCATTTTATTCCAGAAGTCCTAGAAAAGCAGTAAGTATAATTTTAATTTTTAAAAACTTAGAAAAAAGGAGAAAATCATGTCAAAACTAACCATTGTTGCCAATATTAAAGCCAAACCAGATAAAATAGCTCTTGTAAAAGCAGAGCTTTTAAAACTTATCGATATTACACGCGCTGAAAAGGGCTGTCTGCAATACGATTTGCATCAGGACAATGAAAATCCTGCTCATTTCCTGTTCTACGAGAACTGGGAATCTCGTGAACTTTGGCAGACCCATATGAACAACCAGCACCTGAAGGACTATATGACTGCGACCGAGGGAGCTGTTGAAGAGTTCACCCTCAATGAAATGACCCACATCCCTTAGGAAACGGAGTCTATTTGATGAACTCAATATCGTGAGTAACCGTTCACGGGATTAGAGATGTAATTAATTGGAGCAAAAGAAAATTGAATATATCTTTGGAAGCTAGATTTTATCTTTCAAAACCTTTCAAATATTGAAATGTATTGTGTTTGAATCTATCAAATACCTGTGTTCGGTTACCTAATTTTTATGTTTTTGGAAAATTAAATTTATACTCAGAGTATTGACGCGATAATTCTTCTGGAACCTTTACCGGACGATGGTTATTCATACTAAGAAATACTCCTGTTTGGGTCGCAGTCGCAGCTATATGATTATTGACAATAATTTCGGCTTGAAGGGTATATTTTACCCGACTAAGATTACTCATCCACATCTGACCGATTACTGATTCAAAAAGCTGGATTGGTCGTTTATATTCAATTTCAGTTTTATAAATTGCAGGTGCTATTCCTTTATTTAATTCTTTCGTAAGTGGTAAGTATTCATCTAATATCTTTAATCGTAAATCTTCTAACCATCTTATATAAACTATATTACTGACAATCCCAGCAAAGTCTATATCATAAGTTCTTACGGGTATTACAATTTCTACTTCTAATGGACGAAATAATTTACCGTTCTCCACCATTATATATACCAATAATTAAATAATAAATTAATAAATTAACAAAAATAGGCTCTTAGCATCCTTATCTATAAAAAAATTAGTAAATCTCAGATATTAATTAATTCTGTTTTAATAAAAATAATTTGCTTTTTTGTATTTGTTACAACCATATAGCAAATTTCATTGGAGTGTCATACAGATTTGACCTTACCCTGTCCTGGGGACATCCTTCTCCAAAGTATCGATTAGGAACTAAGGTAAGATTTGAAATATATTCGACTCAACTAAAAATCTCTACATTTGACTATATTAATAGTCAATATTTATAGTCAATTATTTATTCAGACCAATCGGTCGCCAAGATTTGAATAATATAATAGAGAAATTGCTTCTCGTCAAGAATTTGAGAAATTCAATTAATGACTCAAACCTTGGAGGATGCATTTAGTTAACACTATAATTAAAAATTAACAGTATGTTATTTATTCTAGTTATTTCAATTATTAGTAGTATTATTGGTACTTTGTGGTTGAGTATTCCAATTTTTATTCAGCTAGTTATTGATAAGACAATAGTTATTAGTAGTTTTACAAACCTGTCATTCTATAGTTTAGCTATTTTTGGAATGATTTTAATCGCAGGATTTCTAGATTTTAGAATTGTCACATTTATCAACAGAAATTTCGGTAATCCACTTTCAAGTAGAATTGCTACAGCACTCACCTCCTCAAGGAATAATCATATGCATGTTCTATCTTATAAAATTGCCTTTGAATTTCCAAGAGCTGTTATCTCAATATTGTTAGTTTCAGTTATGAGTATAAATTTAACTGTAGTGATTTGCCTATGTGCAAGTATTGTCTATTCTATTTATTTCTTGCTGTTGATGAGACAAATAAATAGTAGTGTATATCATAGTTTAGAAATGCAAAATCTTTTACCAACTATATTCCCTATTTCTGCGCGTTTAGTTTTTAGTATTATTACCTTATTTACATTTATATGCGGTTCCTATCTAGTACTCAATGCAGATCTAACCCTTGGACAGCTAATAGCTTCTTGCGCGATCGCTATTCAGCTTAATATTTCTGTAGGAAGTATGATACACTACCTCATCTATATGACTAATACTCCTAACCTGACCTAATAACTCTTCACATTTGAGAAAACTGTAGAAAGTGTTGATAAATCATTGAAAGAAGTAATGAAAGATGAAAGAGAAGAGTATCCAATATAGCGACAAGCACAATATTGAAAAAAATAAGATTATTAATCTATATAAATTAAATAATTGGTCTTCATCTGATAAACCAGATTTACTCTACAAAGCGCTGATAAACTCTCATTCACTCATTACTGCTTGGGATAAGGAAGAGTTGGTCGGATTGGGTAATGCGATATCTGATGGTTTCTTAGTCGTTTACTATCCTCATCTGTTAGTATTACCTGAATATCAAGGTATGGGTATTGGTAAAAATATAGTTAAAAGACTGACGAATATTTACGCTAATTTTCATCAACAAATATTAGTTTCAGAGAATCAAGCTATTGGCTTTTATGAGAGATGTGGTTTTCAAAAAGCAGATAATACTGAGTCAATGTGGATTTATCAAGATGAGGAAGATTGGTATTTAATATGATGAATTAATTATTAGTTAATTCATCACTGACCCATAGGTTTTATAGGATAGCTACTATTACTAAATAACAAATTTAGATAGTAAAGCGATATTTTAGAAGCTAAGTTAGGATTAATCATGGCATTTAGTAATGTGCGCAATAACGAAATTAAGCATAAAATTAAATCTATCGGTATTTTAGCAAGAATATTTTAGATAAGGATTCTGGCTGAGCCTTTCAAGAAAAAAGTACTCTGATAGAATTTTAGTTAATGAAATAGAAAGAAAATTTGGATTTATTGTTTGCCTAATATGCTTTTTTAACTAGTTATTCAGAGTAAAAATAGTATTATATGAACTATTTTTACTGCCTTTTTTCCTACTGAAAATTATATAAATATTTATATATCTTTTTCAGCAGTGAAGAAGCATTCAATTTTATAGAAAAATCAACTAAATATAGGTTTTTTGCTAAAAAATCTGCTTATATGCTATTTTTTTGGATTAATTAAAAATTTTATTACTTTGATGATTGTCCAAAAATTTTGGGAACCCTAAAATTGATGAAAGTTTTGACCAATCTATCAGTGGGAACTAAAATGGGGTAATTAATATGGGAAAAATTTTGCAATCGGATAGTATAAGTACGACAACTTCTATAAATTTTCAGAAGTTTTTAAATCAAAAGTCAATTATTTCGATTCTGGAAAATACTATTTCAATAAATAATGCTTCTATATACATTATTAACCAAGAAGGACAAGTCGTCTTCGGCGTATATAAACAGGATTTAACACAAATGTATCCTGTTGAAAATGGTGAAAATACTCTTGGTTGGGTGATAGGAGATAATAATTCTTCTCAAATATCTGATTTATTATCTTATTTAATTAAACAGGAAATTGAAAAAAAATCTCTAGCGCAGGAATTATTAGATAAATATGAAGAGATAGATTTAATTGATGAAATTTCAACAGAAATTACTATTAGTTTAGATTTAATTAAACTAGCAAAACTAGTATTAGATAAAGTTGCTTCTGTCATTCAATGTAACTATGGAGCAATAATATTAATTAAACCCAATAGCAGTGAACTGAAAGTTCTTACCAAATTTGGAAAAGCTGATTTTTTATCAACATACTTAAACTTTACCGAAGGAATTATTCATAACATTATCGATAAAGGTGAAGGAGAAATTGTCAATGACGTATGTCAGGATAAAAGATGCTCTGAAAATGATAAGCACATAGGTTCTTTGATTTGCGTACCTTTCAAAACCAAACAAGGAGTCATCGCAGCCATTATTATTGGTAGCCAAGCAAGCATTTACTATACTACCAAAGAATTACGACTTCTGAATATATTTACCACACAAGCAGCGATCGCTATTGAAAAGGGATTACTGTATGAGCAAAGTTTGCTGGATGCTCAAAATGCTCAAAAACAAGCACAACAGCTTCAAAAGACTCTTCGTAAACTCCAACAAACTCAAGCTCAATTAGTCCATAGTGAAAAAATGTCTAGTTTGGGACAAATGGTTGCTGGAATTGGTCATGAAATTAGAAATCCAATTAACTTTATTAAAGGAAACTTGGGATATGGTTGTAACTATGCTCAAGATTTAATTGATTTAATATCCTTATATACAAAATATTATCCTCAAACGGTACCAGAGATTGAGCAAAAAATTGAAGATATAAATCTCGAATTTATTATTCAAGATTTTCCTCAACTTTTATCTTCTATGAAATTTGGAGCTAATCGTATTAAGGATATTGTTCGTTCTTTAGGAATTTTTTCTCATTTGGATAAAACAAAAATGAAAGCATTCAATATTCATGAAGGTATTGATGGTACTTTAATGATTTTGCGTCACCGGTTGCAGTCTAATGAAAATCGTTTAGAGATTGAGATAATTAAAAAGTATTCAGAATTACCTTTAATTGAGTGTTATGCAGGACAGCTTAATCAGGTTTTTATGAATATTATTAGTAACGCAATTGATGCTTTAGATGAATATGGAAAACCAGAAGGAAATATTATTGAAATTCGTACCCAAATACTTAAGGAAACTTCTAGGGGTATAGAACCTCAAGACCGTTCAATTATAGTTTGTATTGCTGATAATGGTCCGGGAATTCCTGAAGATATTCAGCAAAAGCTTTATGAACCGTTTTTTACTACTAAAAAAGTAGGCAAGGGTACGGGATTGGGTATGGCAATTAGCTATGAAATTGTGGTAGAAAAACATCATGGAAATCTAGAGTGTATATCTCAAATAGGCAAGGGTACAGAGTTTCAGATTGAGATACCAATCCCATGTCTCCAGGAGAATTTAAGTTAACAGTTAGAGTGATTAACTTAGGGTCATTAAGGTAACTACAAATCATCAGATATTTTCATTAATAATAAACGGTTATATTGTGAATGATTTATCACAAATAATTCATAATTTTTAACTATATACTATCTATATAATAAAAATGAGTGTGATTAATTCATTGATTTCCAACAAGAAAAAGAGTAACAAATATCTAATTAATATGTGGTTGAATCGTCTGAATATAAATCAAAAAATTATATTTGGATATGCGATCGCAATAGGAATTTCATTTGCTGGAATTACTGTAGGAACATTGATTGGAAATTATCGGGAAACACAAGCTATAGAAGTACATAAATATACTCTTGCTGAAACTACTAGTCTCCATAAATTACAAACAGGAGTTTTACAAGTACGCACCCATCAGCAACAATTAATTCCTTTAATTCGAGTACCAAAAGATTTTCAGAAAGAATATATTCATATTCGTAAGCATGCAAGTACTATTAAAGATAGTTGGTCAAAAATTATTTTTTTTATAGATAAATTTCCTGATGAGGATGAAAAAAAATTAAAATTAGTAAAGTTCTTAAATACTTATAAGCAAGTTCCTGCTATGTATTTACAAGAACTGGATGTTTTGGTAAAAAAAATTAATATTGAAAAGTTAAAATCAGAAGCAGAAGTTAGGGAAGCTCAAGAATTATTACTAAAATTTACTAATAGCAGTTTAGCGATTAAATTTGATGGTATATCAGATGATTTAAACGAATTGCTCGCAATATTTTACTGGAAATCTGAAAATGCTGAAAAAGAATTAATCAGAGTATTAATACTGCGTAACTGGATAGTTATTCTTAGTATCTCTTTTTCGATTGCGATCGCATTCTTTCTGACAACCCAAATTAGTCGGGGAATTTCTCGTCCCATACTTAAGCTGGGTAAGTTTGCTCAAAAGGTAACTAAGGAAGAGAATTTTGACTTGCAAATTTCCATTAATACGGATGATGAGATTGGTCAATTAGGTTCTTCTTTTAATCATCTAATTCTGGAAGTAAGACAACTTTTACAGGAGCAAAAAGAAAGTACTGCTCATTTAAGAGCGATTATAGATAATTTAGCAGATGGTTTATTAGTAAGCGATATTGAAGGAAATATAATTAACTTTAATCCTGCAATCACAAGAATGTTTTGCTTAGGAGGAGATATAGATATTTCAGGGATTAACTGTTATGATTTTCTTCCTGAAATAGGAAATCATCTAATTCAAGCTCAAAAAAATCCTCAAACAGTTTTTAATACGGAGTTTGAGTTAACCAAAGATAGAATTGGAAAAGCATCGATAACTGGTATTCTAGAAGCTAACCCTGAAGATAAGTTGAAGAATATAAATCTAGAGAATTCAAATTCACATAATTCAAATTTAGAGAATATAGAAGATGAAAATGTAACTTATAAATATATTGGTTCCGTGATTCTTATTAGAGATATTACCCAGGAAAAAGAAATCGATCGGATGAAAACAGATTTTATTTCTACGGTTTCTCATGAATTACGAACTCCTCTAACTTCTGTATTAGGATTTGCATCTATTATTCAGGAAAAATTAGAAGAAGATATTTTTCCTTTATTATCCTCAGATAATCGCAAAACTAAGAAAACTATAAGAAGAGTAAGAGACAACATTGGTATTATTATCGCCGAAGCAGAGAGATTAACATCCCTGATTAACGATGTCTTAGATATCGCTAAAATGGAAGCAGGTAAGTTGGAATGGAAAAAAGAATCAGTTCAGATAGAAAAATTAATCGAGCATTCCTTATTAGTGACATCTGGTTTATTCCAAGGTGGTGATTTAGAAGTTATTTCAGATGTAGAATCAGGATTACCAGATATTATTGGCGATCGCGATCGCTTAATGCAAGTCATAATTAATTTGATTTCTAATGCTGTTAAATTCACTTATGAGGGTTCTGTTACCTGTCGAGTTCGTAGAATTGAGCAGCACATTGTTGTTAGTATAACTGATACTGGTAGTGGTATAACTCCTGAAGACCAGCAGCGAGTTTTTGAAAAATTTAAGCAAATTGGAGAAACTCTCACAGATAAACCCAAAGGTACGGGTTTAGGATTACCGATTTGTAAACAAATTATCGAATATCACGGTGGTAATATTTGGGTAGAAAGTCAAATTGATATAGGTAGTACTTTCTCTTTCTCTTTACCGATTCATGAGAGGAGTGATATTAGCGAATTAGAAAAAATTATCAATTTAGATTCTCTTGTGCGTCAATTGCAAGAGAATTCTACTAACAGTCCTCATACTTATACAGATGAAAAAACAATTTTAGTTGTTGACGATGATAATAATATTCGCGAATTACTTAGACAGTCTTTAGAAGTTCAAGGTTACACAGTTAATGAGGCAAAAGATGGTTTAGATGCGATTAATAAAATCAAATTAGCAAAACCCGATTTGATTATTTTAGATGGTATGATGCCTCAAATCAATGGATTTGACGCTGCTGCTATACTTAAACATAATCCTAGCACGATGCATATCCCTATTATTATGTTATCTATTTTTGAAGATAAAGAAAGGGGATATCTTTTAGGTATTGATAGATATCTAACTAAACCTATTGAAAGTCAAAAACTGATTTCAGAAATTAATTCATTATTATCTCAAGATATATCAACAAAAAAAGTTCTAGTGGTAGATAAAAATTCTTCTACACTATTAACATTATCGGAAGTACTGCAAACTCAAGGATATAATGTAGTTGAAGCATCTAATGGTGAGGACTGTATTTAAAAAGCTTTATTAGATAATTCTGATATGATTATCGTTGATTCTGTTTTATCTCAATAGTATGATTTAGTTAAAACTTTATGTAAAAAAAAATCAGTTCCATATTTTTTTCTTTGTCTTATTGAAAAATAATGAGAAACACGTTTTTAAAAATCAGGAAATGTAAAATTTTTAGTCGATATCTTCTTTTTTTGATTTTTTGATTGGATAATTATACTTTATATTTATAGAGTTTTCTATTTAGCTAATAATATGAATGTAAATTATATTAATAAATACAAATAAATATATTGTAAATATTGATTGTAATGTAAAAAAAATATGGATAAAAAAATATTAATTGTAGACGATGAACCTAATATTCGTATTCTTATGGAACAGGTTTTAGAAAAGCTGGAAGATGAAGGCGTTGAGCTATTGATTGCTGAAAATGGTAAAGAAGCTCTAGAGACTATTCAGGAGGAAGAGCCAGATTTAGTTTTCTTAGATGTAATGATGCCGAAAATGAATGGTTTAGACGTTTGTCGTACAGTAAAAAAGGATCTGTCAATATCAAATATTTATATTATCATGCTCACAGCAAAAGGTCAGGAATTTGATAAACAAAAAGGTATAGAAGTAGGGGCAGATTGCTATATGACTAAGCCTTTTAGACCTAGGGATATTTTAGAAAAATCACGGGAAGTTTTGGGAATGTAGATTTTTGGGTATCAAGGAGTGTTGACATCCACCCCTCGCTAAAGATGAGGGGATTCCTGCATATTGCTCTTTAGTAGAACTCTTTCTACGAGTCTGCTTACTTAAAAAAATTTCTTCATGTAAATGGGGAGTGGTGAAATTCAACTATTAAAACGCCCTGGAGATAATTGAGAGATGATATTATCATCTTTATTTTGACTGGTCATAAAATTGGCAAAACGTTTTGCTAAAGGTGGAATTATTACTAGAGGATTGCTGAAACCTGAAAATAGGTAAATATGATTTTGATTATTTTGATTATTTTGATTATTTTGTTCTTTCTCTAGCTTTTCTACAGAACCAATTAAAGGTAAACCATCTTTACTGAAAGCAACTAAACATCTACACAACTCTCCCGGTATTTCTCCTAAAGCTGGTAAAAACTTCCCAATACTTTGACGCAAAGCTAATTCGCTGTCTTTAAGGCTGATATAAGATGACGGGTTAGTAGATACTGGGTCGGTAAAAACGCTGCTGATTTGACCTATACGCAAACTTCCGTCTAAAAATTGTACTGCACCTGCATCTAAAATCCATCCTAGTTTATTTCCTGGTTTTTCCCAAGCTTCATCAGATGAGGTGGAAGTGCTTTCTAATTGAAACCTTTGCAAACTAGCTGGCATAATTAAAGTATGCAGTTTTAAATCTACTGGTGGAGTTGCAATGATTTGCGCATGAGTAAAATATACTGGAGCATATATTGGAGTTGTTTGAGCTATTTGAGCCTTGTGAGCAGATGCTTTTAATAACTGTCTACTAAATCCCCCCGCACAAACGATAGCATTTGCGCTGTGATAGCTTCCCTTCTTTGTATTGATAGTTATTGATTGTAAATCTTGAGAATCTGAACCTTTATAAACAGTTTGTAACTCCAAAACCGAAGCAAACTCTAGATGACCACCCCCTCTCAAAAAAGCTTGAATATAAGCTTGAGTAGTTTTGATAGGATTTATATGTCCGTGTTTCACGGTTAAAGCACCAGATATCGCTTCCTGGTTCAATAAAGGTTCTAACTCACATGCTTCTTTAGGACTGAGTAACTTTGCTGGAGTTGCAAAACGTTGATAAGACTGAGCTATTTCCTCCGGTTCATCCTCGGTGGGAATAGTCAACAGTAAATCTAACTCTCGAAATTCGATATCGGTATCTAGTTCTGTGGGTAAATTCTGATAACATAACCTCCCTTGATCACATAATTGACGAGTCAACTCGGTAGTACCGCTCCAAAACGCTAAACCACCGTAGCTGTAGCGAGTTGCACTATCTGAGTTTAAGTTGGAGTTTATGGGATTTTGTTCTAAGAGGAGTACAGACACACCTTTTTTTACCAGTTCGTATGCGATCGCTGCACCTGCAATCCCTGCACCAATCACGGTTATGTCATAGCTTTTGACTGAAGATATCATTTCATTTACCCTTCCCCTGTTTCTCCTCCCTTTGTACCGAAATTATGGTGTCTGAAGCAAATTGTCCTAATGAAATTCGGTTAATTCATATATTAATCGCTATAAATCCCTATAACAATATTTCAAATCTTTTAGTTTAGTAAATTAACTTAGTAAATAACTTATTATTTGTATGTTTAGATTTTCTAAGGCTTCATATTCGTGGGTCAAAACTCTCCTAACATAAAAAGATGAATAATACCTGGTGGGAACTACAAATACAATGCGAATCGGATTTAGAGGATAACATTTTTTGGCGCTTAGGAAGTTTTGGCTGTCGGGGAACTGCTAGCGAAAAGAAAGAAAATATTTGTTATATTAAAGCTTATTTACCGCAAGTTCAAACTAGACTCATAGATTTGGCTGCTTTGGCTTTATGGTTACGTCAAGATGCATTATGTATTGGTGTATCTGTACCCATAATGACATGGGATTTAATAGATGAAGAAGATTGGGCAAGTAGTTGGAAAGAACATTGGACAGCTCAAGAAATAGGCGATCGCTTTCTAATTAATCCTGCTTGGTTAAAGGTTCCGGAAGATAACCAAAGATTGGTCATTAGTTTAGACCCCGGTACAGCTTTCGGTACTGGTGCTCATCCTACCACTCAACTATGTTTGGAATCAGTAGAAATGCGTTTGAGTGGTGGGGATATATCTTTTTTGGGAGAAAAACAGCCAGATAATGACCAAATAGTAATTGCTGATATTGGTTGTGGTTCGGGGATACTTTCCATAGCAGCCCTGTTACTTGGGGTGAAAAAGGCTTACGCTGTAGATACAGACCCTTTATCAATCAGTGCAACTATCGAAAATTATCAGAAAAATAATATACCTTCTGAAAAATTACTCGTCAAGCAAGGAAGTGTAGATGTTTTACAAACAATGGTTCAACAGGTGGATGGTATTGTTTGTAATATTCTTGCGGAGGTAATTATCGATTTACTTCCTCAGATGAGCGCAATTGTGAAACCCAAAACCTGGGGAATCTTTAGCGGTATATTATTAGAACAATCCAATGAGGTAACTAATGTATTGGAAAAAAATGGTTGGACTGTTGCAACTCTTTGGAAGCGGAAGGAATGGTGTTGTTTAAATGTGAGACGTTCTTGAGTGGTGAATTATGGGTGGTGAGTAGTAAGTGGAGAATTGTGGGTGGTGAATAACAAATAATAACTTTCTCACCTACGACGGGGATGTAAGTAAATTTCTATAGGTAAATTTCGTTGTCTTCGGGGAGATAAATTATTTGAAGAGTTTGCAGAACCTTTCTCAGAGATGATAATCTTGTGTTTCAAACCCAAATGACGTAGGTAACCAGCTATTTCTTCTCCTCTTTTTTTGGCTATGGTTTGAGTAAATTCGGATTTTCCGGAGTTTGTTTTGATATAGATATTGACTTTGTCTGATTTATATTGTTTGATTTTCCCAGCGATCTGTTTTAAAGTTTGTAAATCCTCATTGCTGACATAAGCTGTATCTGTTAAGAATTTTACTCTCCCTTGTAATTCTGGTTTTTTAATTTCTGGAGTAATTGTAGGAGTTGGTGTTGGTTTAGGAGTTAATAGTTTTTGTTTTATATTATTTTGGGGAGATGATAGTTTTTGTTTTGTATTAGTTTGAAGGGATAATTTAGGAGTAACTACTTCTGTCCTGATATTTGACTTATTATCTGTTATCCGAACAATATTGCTATTCTCAGTATTTTTCTGTACTTCCTGATTAGTATTTTTTACACTATTATTACTACTGGAATTCCAAGAAGAACCAAATTTATAAGCGCACCAAATACCTATTGCATTAATTGCAAAAGTACCACTAAGGATTAGAATTAATCCTATATTATTTTCTTTTTTACTCATAAAATATAGTTATTTTTTTTTAATAATTAGGCTGACGCTCGTTCTTGATTTTATAAGTAATATCTATTTTATGATAGTGACAATTGTTACCGCCAACGATGCTGTTAGAAAGTATTTATATTAGCTTTATATATTTTGCTTCATCTATAGGACAAATGGTAATAGTGACCGAGTTATACCTAGACCCTATCTGAGTACAAATAGGGTCTAGGCTTTTGAGGGACTCATTTTTCCAACCTTACCGATTCAACCCAATCGGTAGGGAGGTTAGCTAGTGCTATGCTCTGCAAATGCGTAGCGTGTCCGATAAGAATCATGCTTCCCTACACTACGTGACCCTCGCTTCGGACAAATCTTCGTTGCGTAATAATATTAAACAGATAATTGTATTTGAGAACCATTTTGAGTCTTATTTACTTCAATTCTGGCTTGAAAAGCTTCCTTGAGATGTGGCATATGTGTAACTGTGAGGATGCAGGAAAAATCTGGAGCGATCGCGTTAATGGCTGAGATAAGTCTTTCGCATCCTTCGTCGTCTTGGGTTCCGAAACCTTCATCGACTATGAGTAGTTGTAGTGCTGCTCCTGCTCGTTGTGCAAGTAGTCTGGCTAATGCTAATCTAATGGCAAAGTTGATTCTAAAGGCTTCACCACCGGAGTAGGTTTCGTATGACCTGGTTCCTTTTGCGTCGGCTATTAATATGTCTAAGGTGTCTATTAGTTTACTTTTCTTTTTACTTTTAGTTTTACTGGCTTTTTGGGTGACAAACTGTACATGTAGTTGATTTGCACTCAGTCTAGATAAAAGATGGTTTGTCTGTGCTTCTAGTTGTGGTAAAACGTTTTCTATCATCAGGGTTTGGATACCATTTTTACCGAAGGCTTGGGATAATTCCTGATATATGCGATGCTGTTGACGACAGGATTTAAGTTGTTCTTGCTGTTGTTGAGATTCTTTCTCAAGGTTTTCTAGCTGCTGTATAAGTTGTTGTAAGCGTCCAAACTGTGATAAGTAATTATCTAGTTGAGCGCGACGGGCTGACATTTGCTGTTCTAATTGTTGAATTTGATTAATTGGGTTAGCGGTTTCTTGGAGCTTGTTAATAATTTCTTCTATTTGTGCAGCTAATTCTTGTTTTCTTTCTAATCGGGACTGCAATGATATTTGCAATTCTTGGATTCTAGTTTGCAGTTGGGGATATTGTTTCTCGGATGCTTGCAGTTGTTGGTAACGTAATTGCCATGATTGGGTTTGTCTGAGGGCTACACGTACTTGATGATGCTGTTCCCTATTGTAGGCTATTTCAAGGATTTGAGCGTCAATAGCGGCGATTTCTCTGGCACATTCCGAACTTATAGACTCCTGCTGACTTCTGTTTTCGAGTTGAGATATTTGAGTTTGGAGTTCTGGTTTCCTAGCTGCTAAATGTTCTTTGCGTTTATTTGCATCCTTAATCTGACTTAACTTGATTTCTGCCCAACGCCAACGTTCTACTTCACTACGGGCTAAAGCGTGGTCTTGTTCATTATAGTTGAGTTCTTGCAGGTATTCTTCGAGCTGTTCCAATTCGCTTTTTGTGTCGGGAGCATATTCTCCTTGTTGTAATGCTTTCTCTAAAACTTGCCTTTCTGAACTTAATTGTTCTAACTCTTTCTCTGCATCACTACAAGAGTCTAATTGTGCTGCTAACTGTCCTCGATGTTCTCGTAGAGCATCGTATTGAGATAACTTCTTAGATACGTCCCTGTATTCTTGTCTTAGTACCTGAATTTCTCGCTCCGAGCAAGCCATTTGGTCTCGAAATACCCAGAGTCTTCCTTCCGTATCTTTGTATTCTTCCCTGGTTTTAGAAACTACCGTATTCCAGTCATGTTCCTCCAAAGGACGTTCGCATAAAGGACAGACAGCATCGGGAGTTTGCAGCATTTGTAATTTCTGCTCCAATTCTCCGAGTAATCTTTCATACTCTCGCTGTTGTGCTTGCAAACGCTCCATAAAATGACGACGTTCTTGTCCTTTTTCCTGGACTCGCTGTAGATAAACCCGAGTTTTATCCATCTCTTCTATCTGGGTTGCTACATCCATTACTGCTTGCTGTAGCTGTCCGTGACGCTGAGTACGGGACTGTAGTTGATATTGGGTTGTTTGCAGTTGTTCTAGTCGAGCAAGTATTCCTGCTTGTGCTTTATCAATTTGGGTTTGCAGACTAACTTTTCGTTGCAGTAAAGGAGAAACCTTCAGTTGTAATTGCTCGTAATGAGATAAACGGGAACGAGCAGCACCAAGTTGTTCTAAAGCAACTTCCACTTCATCAATCTTACTTAAAGTCCTCGTGACCTCATCTTCTTGCTGTGTTAGTGCTTCTAATTGAGCTTGGGTTTGCTGTAGTTGTCTCTCAATTTTCCGGACTTGTCCATCGAGCTGCTGCTGTTTTTGCTGACGTGAGTGTTGAGCACGATTATGTGCTTCAAACTTTGTACTCATCCCTTCTTCTTGGGAATGCAAACTTTGATATTGCGCAAAACCCGCTTTTATCTGTTCTGCTTGGGTAACAATCTTCTCTAATTCCAGCAATTGAGATGAAACTGCTGATTGTTCTTGAGATAAGCGATCGCAGTCTTGGGTTAAGTTCTGAAATTGCTGTCTGACAAAGTTTAGCTGTTGTTCCCAGTTTTGACGCTGATGTAAGATATTTTGTAAGCTTTGCAGTTCAATTTTGCTAAATTCTTGCTGTTGTTGGAGCTGATCAATTTGCGCTTCTAATTCTGCTTTTTGAGTTGTGGTAGTTTCTTTTTGCTGTAGTTGAGTTTTGGTATGTTCCAAAGAACGGGTTAATTCTTCTCCCCTAATCTTAAACTGACGGGACAATTCCTTTGCTCTTTCTTCCAAATCATCATACTGATTTAATTTCAACAATTCAGCTAAAATCTCTTTTCTTTCCGAAGGACGTTTGAGCATAAACTCATCTGCTCGTCCCTGACGTAAATAAGCTGAATTAATAAAAGTATCGTAATCTAATTTGATATGTTCTAAAACCAATTCCTGAGTTGCTCTCAAACCCTTCGCAGTCAAAGAACGAAAACCCTCTGGTGTCTCTACCTGAAACTCTAGGGAACTACTTGCACCCCGACGACGAGTCCGAATTACTTTATAAACTTGCTGAGTGGTTTCAAAAGTAAAATCAACCCGGACTTCTTTCGCTCCAGTCTGAATTACATCATCTTCAGAAGTTGCTCTACTCTCACCCCAAATAGACCAAGTAATTGCTTCGAGAAGAGACGATTTACCTGCTCCATTAGAACCACAAACGCAAGCAGTGTGCAACCCGCGAAAATCTAAAGTCGCATCGCGGTAGCTTAAAAAGTTTTTGAGAGTTAACAGTAATGGAATCATTTAGGCTACTACGTCACACTTTGTTTTTAGAGATAAGACTATTAGCTTCGCTTTCTGTTAGTTTAACTAGGTAAAAATTATGTTTCTAGTCTTTGATACATCATTTTTACAATTGTTTACATTATTTGGAGTTATTTTTTTAATATTAGACAATTTTTTTTAATCTGCGGATAGAAAAATCAGACAAATTTAAGAATTTTCTTACCCCCTATTGCTTAGCAAATTGATTAACTATATCTATGTGAAAAGATATTTTCAGTTAATTTTCAGTGAAAGTACATCTCCAAGCATAGATATTTCACCAGATAGTTTTTAGATTTTCCTGAGAAAGTTTATGATGTATGATATGTATTTGCCTTTGTTTGCCTAATTATTAAATCGTGTTTTAGGTTTTAACTCCTGGGAACTCATACAAGTTTATTCGTACAAAATTAATTATGCCAAAGCTATGTTACGGGAAGATAACAAATTAATTTTGATTGTAGAAAATTTTGTTCTAGCGAATGAAAATAGGATTCCTATATAATATTTGTTTAATTATTTGTTTCAGGAACGTCCCAATTTTACACACGGACTGCCCGACCGTGTAAGCTTATGTCTTTCATTGGGATATTCCCTTTTCTGGCGTTGCTGATTAAAAATATAAATAGCCCCCAACCCCCATTTTTTGGGGATTAAGGGGGCTAGTAAATATGAGAAAGATAAATTCATATTTCAATTCAGCAATGCCCCTTTTCTTATAGTATTAATAAATCTTAGGAGAACTCAATGCCTGAAGTAATAATAATGACCAAGGTACTTTGATATCTGGTACTAACTGGGGATAATTTCTGAGCATGGGTAGTGCAGATGGAATTACAAACCGTAAAGAACGCAAAGATGCGGGAAGATTGCCATCTTTATCTACTACACCGTATTTCTTCGCTAACTCTGCAACGATATAAACCTTCCCAGTATGCTTAATTAGATTTTCCTGATTCGCCAATTTAGCAATTACCCTTCCAGTAAGTAAAGGAGTTTCCCAATTATATTTCTCCTTAAATACCGAACTCATCCGGTCAGTATTATCTTCTTCCCCAGCTTCAGATGCAATTTGTGAAATATGCTCAGTACCAACAATACCAGGCCAAAGTGAGATAGAAGTAATATTAGCAGATTTTAACTCAACAGCCATATCCGCCGCTAAGCGATCGCACGCTGCTTTTCCTGCTCCATAAGCTGCACCGAAGATATAAGATAAACCACCCCATGAAGAGATAGTGCAAATTAATCCCTGCTGGTGTTCGCTCATCATTCTAGCTGCAAAGACACTCGCAATATAATGACTCCGTAAACCCACATTATTACTCGCATCCCACAAACCCAAATCGCACTCCCAAAAAGGTTTACCCTGAGAATTCCTCAGAGCGCGTACCCCAGAATAAACATTATTCACCAACACATCAAGCAATCCATTCTGCTCATCCCGAATACGCTCAAAAAGTAACCTTACCTGTTCATCATCACTATGATCCACCTGTACAGGAATACATACACCACCAGCCTCCTCCACCGCAACCTTCGTCTCATCCAAACTACCAGTAATACCACCACCCACATCAGATTTTTCCGCACCCCGTCCAGTAATATATACCGTCGCTCCCGCTTCACCTAAACCAATAGCTATTCCCTTACCGATTCCTCTGGTTGCACCTGTGACTAATACTACTTTTTCTTGTAAGTATGTCATTTTAATTTGTGTGATTATAGTTTATATTTACTAAATAATCATGACATTTTTAATTGGTTTAATAGAGTTGTTTATTGAAATTTGTAGAATTAATCAGGCTTCAGAATTAAGTATGATTAACGGTAATGAATATCAAATCTGAAAAGACTTTTTTTTGAATCAGACCAATGCTTCCAGGTTTAGAACGAGAAAATACTGAGAATGAGTGAATTTATTATACTATTACCAAAAAATCATAAAAAATTATGGTGGAATGGCTTCTAACCTGGGCAAGTACCAAAGCTGCTGGTTTGGTTTTTAAGACAATTTTTAGCGAGGATTTTGCTAAGGATTTAATTAAGGACTACGGTAAAGACTTTTGTAAGTGTCTTCCGGGTAAGTTAGGAAATTTCACTACAGGATTATTTCAAAAGGAACCCGTGCAGAAAGCCGTAGTAATGGCTCTAACGGAATTTCTTAAACTATTACAGCAACAGCTACGGGTTCGTTGTAAACTGAATGATGAGCAGATTAAGGAATATACCCCAGATATTAAAAAGTTTATTCGGGATAAAACAGTAAAAGAGACCTTGGGTAGAGCTTTTGATATTGATTGTGAGGATTTAAATTCTGAAATTTTCAAGCAACGTTGGCTAGACTTACAATTAAAATTATTACCAAAAAAGTTTAACTGGCAGAGCGTTACAGAGCAATATCTATTAAAAGTTCAGGAAAATATCTCTGAGTCGGAAGAATTACGATATATTATCGAATTACAAAAACTTACCAGTATTGTAGAAAGTACCAAAGAAATTGCTGGTGTCACCAAAGACTTTGATTTGAGAAAATATCAAGAAGCAATCCGAGAACGTTACGTAAATCTAAATTTCGATAGTTTAGATACCACGGGTAGCGCTTACAACGCGTTGAGGTTATGGAAAGTATTTATTCCCCAGAATGTGCGGGAATTACATCAAGTTTTACCAGAGTTACCCAGGGAATATCTGAAAAATTTGCAAGAAAGTAATCAATTAGATGCAGAAATAGATTTAGAAAAAGCAGAAGAATTAGAAGAGTACAAAAGCAGCTATATTAAGCAACCTATTCGTTCGATGCTCGATATTATTCAGGAAAAATCTAAATACAGTAACAGAAAATATATAGTTATCTTAGGCGACCCTGGCTGTGGTAAATCCACCTTATTAAGATACTTAGCATTAAATTGGGTAGAACAGACCCTCGATAAAGACGAACTTTCTCAACCGATACCTTTATTAATTGAATTACGAACCTATGTCAGAGATAGAATTGACGGAATTTGTGAAAATTTCCTAGAGTTTTATCATAAAAGTCCTAACTGTTTTCATCATCTCAACCAACATAAACTAGAAAAACAGTTAAAAGCTGGTAACGCTCTAGTTATGTTTGATGGATTAGACGAAGTATTCGACCCAGCAAAACGAGAAGAAGTAATCACCGCAATTCATCGTTTCACCAATAACTATCCCGATGTCCAGGTCATCGTTACTTCCAGAGTAGTGGGTTATAAACCCCAAAGACTCAGAGACGCTGAATTTAGTCACTTTATGTTACAAGACCTAGATGAAGAACAAATTCAAACATTTATAGATAAATGGCACGATGAAACTTTCACTGATCAAGTAGATAAAGTTAGAAAAAGAGAAAGACTAAGCAAAGGAATTGAAAATTCCAAAGCCATCTCAGAATTAGCAGGAAATCCCCTACTATTAACCATGATGGCAATTCTCAATCGCAATCAAGAATTACCAAGGGATAGAGCCGAACTTTACAATCAAGCATCCAGAGTATTGTTACATCAGTGGGATGTAGAACGCGCTTTAGTAGAAGATAACAGGCTAGATCCCAAAACTATCGATTATAAAGACAAACAAGCGATGCTGCGGCAAGTAGCTTATCATATGCAGACCAGTAATCAGGGTTTAGCAGGTAATTTCATTAGAGAAAGGGGTTTAGAAAATATTCTCAAAGAGTATTTAAAAACCATAGAGTTCGAGAAAGCACCAAAAGCTGCGAGATTAATGATTAATCAACTCAGAATACGTAACTTTATGTTGTGTTATCTGGGTGCAGATTGCTACGCTTTTGTACATCGGACATTTTTAGAATACTTCTGCGCTTGGGAGTTTGTTTGGCAATTTAAAGAAACGCAAACTTTAAGTATTGAAGAGTTGAAAATAAAGGTATTTGGTAAACACTGGATGGATGAATCTTGGCACGAAGTTTTAAGATTAATTGCAGGGATGATTGAAGCTAGGTTTGTAGAGGAGATTATTGACTATTTGATGGCTATAGATGGGGAAAAAGAAAAGTTTAAAAATTTATTTTTGGCTGCTGAGTGTTTGGGTGAAGTTAGAAATAGAAAAATAATTGAAAAAACTGACAATAAATTATTTCACAATATTAAAAAATTAAGTGAATATAAGAATGGAATAAAATTTTTAAAAGAAGAGGATTGGAATTTAGTTAGAGAAATTTGTACTAAATCTGTTTCAGCTATTTTAAGTACTTGGAGAAATGATAAAAAGACGTCCGAATTTATACACAGAATAAGACAAACTACTAAATATTGGTCTGCTGGTCGATTAGTGATACAAGAGCTGATAAAACCACATATACAAAATAATTATAATTTTACAACACTTGCAAAGATTGCTGGGTCTGACAATGATTCAGATATGCGCGTTGGTGCCATCATAGAGCTAGCAGAGAAATATAAATATAATCCACATACATTAGGTGTCCTCAAAAAATGTGCAGAACAAGACGTAGATTGGGTAGTTAGAAGAGAAGCTGTTGCTGAAATAGGTGAAAAATGGAAGAAACAATCACAGGTTTTACCCTTTTTGAAAAATGTTGCTTTGCATGACACTGAATGTCTTGTTAGACGAGCAGCTTTATTTCCAATAACCAGAGTATGGATAAAAAAAGATGGGATATTTGATTTTTTGTGCGATCGCGCTAAAAATGACCCTTGCGAAGATAGAGACTATTGGCTAAATCCAAGATATTTAGCACTGGGTGCAATCATCACACACTATCCTAATCACCCCAACACATTACCACTATTACGCGATCGCGCTGAAAATGACCCTGATGAAAAGTTACGAGAGTTTGCAAAGAAGCAGCTACAGCAGTGGAATGAATGTTGAGAATCTATTTCTAAGCATTATGTATTTACCGCGACTACAAACCTTTCAACCATTCTTGTGTGGCTTTCGGAGACTGCAAACGCACTGTATTAAGATGACTGTATTCAGGTTGATTTAATAAAATTGGATATTCTCGTTTTCTTCTGCGATATGTCTTTAAAACCCACACAATCATTGAATCGGAACTGAGAACTTTCCCCCAAGTCTCATAGTTACCGTTACAAACTTCTTTTTTAGTAACAACTCTGTTGAAAGTGCGTTTTATGATTCTACTCATCACTAAAGGGAAGGAATAATCTAACCACACAACTGTATCTGCTCTTTTCCAGATGATATCCCTAACTTTGCTGTAATTTCCGTCTATTACCCAAGTTTGAGTTTGAATTGATTCTGCGACACGTTGACGAAAAGTTTCCTTGGAAACTTCTACCCAGTTTGGTTCCCAGTACAAGTAATCTAACTCTATATGTGGAATTGTCAGTTTTTGAGAGATTTGACGAGCAAAGGTGGTTTTACCGGAACCACTTGTCCCAATCACACATATACGTTGGGGTGAAGAAGGGAAACTATTATTCATGTTTTTTATTCCCAGATTTTTGGTAAGTCTCTAGTAAATTTCTAATTAATCTCCAATAAATCTCTCATGGATTTCTCATTTACCATTTATTCCCTTCTCAGTTACATGCAGGATGATAATACTCAAGGAAAACAAAGCCGATTGATTTCCATACATTTACTAACTACTCATTCACAAATATATTAGAGGGAAATTATGCAACGTCTATTAATTGCTGCTTTTGGAACATTTGCGATCGCTATTACTGCAACATCTCCTGCATTAGCAAATAAAACTGCGGTCAATTCTAATCTTACTCAAAATCAAGTGGTTAAAGATATAACTCCATTTAATTTAGTTGCTCTTGCTTATCAAGGTAAATTTAGAAGTCAAGGGATTCCCGGCTATAATTCATTATTGGCTTCTATCAGGTTTGGAGAAGTCAGTGGAAAGGATTTAGTTCAGCGTGGGATTGATTCGGGAAGACTATCGAAGGAAACAATTGATGATTCTGGTTATGTTAGAGCTGTTGAATATCAATTACAAAGTTTATCTAGAAGTTAATCTTTAAAGCAATAGGTAAGGATATATTGTTTTAAATGATGTCAGATGGTTAATAAAACATGTATAACCTACCATCATATATGATGGTAGGTTATACATGTTTTTAAAAACTTGATAAGTAGGTGGGTATAAATAAAGGCAACGATGTAACAGATTGTAAATCAGCTTTAAACTCTTACCCCGACTGCCGATTGCCTACTGCCTGTCCTAATGACAATTTTCAACACCAACCGACTTAAGTCAAAAATTATATATTAGAGAAATAATGATTATCTGGAAACATAAGTTAAAGGTAATTTTGGTGATTTAGATTTCCAGACAGGTTGCTTGTCTAAAGAAAGTGACCATTTCCTGTTAGGTAAGTTCTGATAAACCCATTTTCTATCGGGACAAATACTCGAATTCATATTCCCGTTTAAAGACTTATTATTGTTATTTTTTATTTGCAGGACTTTGTGTGTCATTTCTGCCTGTAACATTACATCATAAGCTTTTTCTAGCTGCCTTAGAAAGGCTGGATATTGACTCATCTTATCGTAACCTTTTTCCTGAAGATAGTTTTCTGTTAGCTTAACAAAATTAAGATTACAAACATTATTTTTTTCTCGATTAACTAAACTATAAATTTCATTAGTTAGACGGTAGTTTTCAACTGCTAACCAACGTCGAGTAGATTGATTTTTAGCTAAAGATGTCTGGGAGAAAAGTTTATCCTGACTCAGGAGCGAAAACTGGAAAAAAGCTTCTGATTTTAACGCATTCATCATAGATACATTTGAATTCAAGGAAATTAAGCGCTGTGCCCATTTTGCAGGTAAATTATCAAGTTGACGCATTATTTGTAGTTGTCTTCTATATCCAATAATGCTTACTAACTGACTGATTAATAGTGGTTGTTTTTGTAAGGATTGATTAATTCTCCAAGATGCTTCTAAAGATTGGAGTACCTCTTGAATTTTACCTTTTTGATACTTCTCAATTGCATCAACTAGTAAAATATTCTGCAAGTTACGATAGTTGAGAAAGCCAGGAACAGGTTCACTAGGGTCTCCTCGTTTAATTATATTGTAATCAATATCCCAAACTGATATTTGACCCGTTGCAAGTACATTATTTAGGTCTGCGATCGCTGATTGTTTTTTTGCTAGGTATTTGCGGATATTACGTGGTAGTTTTTGATTAATTTTTTCTGGTTTAGCTTCTAATTGATTAAAATAATCTCTGAGTAAAGCTGTTGTTTGTCTAGATTCTTTAATTTTTGCTTCTGGTATTGATATGGATGTTTTTGAATCAACTCTACTTTGAATATTTAAACCTAGTTGAGATAGAGATATTTGGAAAACCTTTTTTGCAGTGTCATTTTTATCTGATTGATATTTGGCGATAAACTCAGACATTTCTTGCTTAATTTGTTGATAATCTCGATTAATTATTGGCTCTGCTTTAGCTATAATTGGCTGAATTTTATTAAAAAATGCATCTCTGAATGAGATTATTACAGGTGAGAATTCTGTATCAGTAGCATCTTCTCCTATTATTAATATATCTAAGTAATCCAGATTAAAGTATTTGTTACTAATTACTGATAAAGACTGTTGATATTTGCGTAATGCTTCTGAATAATTTCCTTTTCTTACTAATTGTTCTGCTTCTACTAAAGTTGATATTTTTTGCGGTCGATTAATTTCACTAATTACTTGCTGATATTTTTGAATATCTGTTGAAAATTCACTTAGTTCAGATTTTAGTTTTGATATTTCTTCTGAAGAAAATTTTACAACCTGATAATTACTAGGACATTCTATTTTTGAGAGGGATAGAGTAGTAATTTTTTTTAAAATAGTAGCTTGATTTGCTCCCGTTTCACAGACAATAAATTTTGTGCTATTCCCAATATATTTAGTTAGACCAATATAGCTCTTGGAAGATTGTTTTGGAGAAGAAATAAGAGTAGCTATTCCTTGTTTAAAATTCCCTACAGGAATCATTCTTAATTCTATCTCTCGTTCTAAAAAATATTTCTCAATATTTAGAGTAAACAGTTGCTGAGCATTCTTTGCAAATAAATTATTCTGATTGTAATACTGTTGTTGTAAAATATTAAAGGCTAAAGCAGTTTCCTTCAATTCTTTTTCAAATTCTGCTTGTTTATATGCAGCTTCTTCTACATCGCTAACTTTATACTCTTTAAAATCTAATGGGCAATTAACCTTACTACCCTTCAGTTCTTTCTTGGGTAACTTAGGAATAATATTTTTACTACTGCTGCTTTCACACAGTTGAACTAAAGTGATTTTTTCTCCTACTGAATTTTTACTTATTCTGACCAAGCTAATATAGGTTTTACCTGATTTTTGAGGAGAAAATACCACGATCGCAGATTTTTTAGCTTTCTTATCTGTAAATAGTTGCAGTTGATAATTCTTGATATTATTACCAAAATTTTCACCTAAACCTAGGTCTTCTATTTTGGTTGTGAATTTATTTTTTTCAAGAAAATATGCTTGTTGACCGCGACTTATCGAACCTAAATAACTTCCAATTTCTTTCTTAGTTTTAATATATTGAATAGATGCTTCTTTTTCGGTTTCTTTTGCTTGTCCTACATTAATTGAAGTAGGAATAAAATAGCTAAATATCGCAGAAAATGCAATTATATTGATAATATGTGACTTCATTCTTAAATTTTCATTTTTTCCCTTTTATTTTTTCGTTACATCACATAAATTAACATCGTAAATATCACTGAAATTATAACTTCAGTGACTCTATAAAATATTAAAAAAATTAGTTTTTGAAATAGAAATAATACCGCTTCTAAATGAAGTTGCATTTTATTAATTTTAAAATTCAAATTCAAAATGCAAATTCAAAATGCAACTTCAAAAAATACTGATTACCTAAGTCGTATACTCCGCATTTATCTTCACATAATCATAACTCAAGTCACATCCCCAAGCTAAACCAGAACCTTTACCATCACCAATATCAACTGCAATAATCACAGGATTATCTAAACGTTGTTTAATATTGATTCTATCTACATCCAAGTCATTACTATTATTAGTTGCTTGCACATCTTTTACTAGGGAAGCTTCCGCAGCTGCTTTTAGATAAGCACTAGCTGCTGCTCTATCAAATTCCAGAGGTTGTCCTTCTTCCATTAACAAGTAATCCCCCATCTGAACCCTCAGATTTTCCTGCTCAAATGGTACCCCTGCACGTCCTGCTGCTGCTGCAATCCGTCCCCAGTTGGGATCACGTCCAAAGACTGCGGATTTCACCAGGGATGAACCTGCTATGGTCTTAGCTATTTTACGGGCTGATGCTCCATCTGATGCACCATTTACTCGTACTTCTATCAAACAAGTTGCACCTTCACCATCACGAGCGATCGCTTTTGCTAAGTGTTGACAAACTTCGGTTAACATTGCTTCCAATTTCTCTGCTTCTTTACCATTTTCGGTAATTGCAGGTGTGCGGGATTGACCGTTAGCTAAAGCGAGCAAACAATCATTAGTGCTAGTATCACCATCTACTGTAATCGAATTGAAGCTTTTATCAGCAGCACGACTTAACATTTCTTGCCATAAGTGGGGTGAAACTGCTGCATCTGTGGTTACAAAAGCTAACATGGTTGCCATGTCAGGATGAATCATCCCCGAACCTTTGGCAATTCCTCCAACCCTTACTGGTTTATCATGTATGGTGGTTTCTAAAGCGATAGATTTAGTTACCAAGTCTGTGGTGGTAATCGCTTTCGCTGCTGCATCAGAACCTGTTTCGGAAAGTTCTCCTACCACCTTTGGGATACCTGTTTTTAATGCATCCATGACAATTCTTTTACCGATCACCCCTGTAGATGCAAGCAGTATTGATTCTGAAGATATATTCAGAGCTTGTCCTGCAAACATTACTGTTTCCATTGCATCCACCCAGCCTTGCTTCCCTGTTGATGCATTCGCTTGTCCTGCATTACAAACAATTGCACGAACACTCGGCTTCGCCTGCAAAATCTGCTGACAGTAATCTACACAAGCTGCACGAACTTGTGATGTCGTAAATACACCAGCCGCGATCGCATCTACGTCAGATACTATCAGCGCTAAATCCGGTGCCCCTGAAGGTTTTAATCCTGCTGCAATACCTGCCGCTTTATACCCTCTGGGTGCCGTTACCCCACCTGTAATCTGTTGCCAATCTGCCATTATCCTTCCCCAACAACAGCAATATGCCCAAGCAGGGATTATATCAATAATTCGGAACCGAATGGTAGTGGGTAATGGTAATTACTTTGATTAACCCTTGATGATTATCTCTGACCAGAGAAATATGAAGAAGAAAAAAGAGAGCCACTTGGGCAGCTCTCCAGATCATCAGGGTGCATCTACTGAAATAAGTATAGCATTTAAAATGAGGGGTAACACCCATCTTGACAAAAAGAATGTAAAGTTTTTATAAAGCTTCCCAGACAGGAAATATTATTTTTTTCTATAAAATAGGCACATTTACCTGGGAAATGATAACACCTTGATGGCTGGGGCAAAACCCCCTATTATTATTTCTAAACAATTTTCTTTTATTGATAAATAGCGATCGCGTGGGGTATAGGACGGTTAGTAATAATCAGAGGTGTTCCATTAACTATGATTCCGGTACTTCCACCACCATCAAGCATAGCGTTCCGATGGGTACCAAATTTTCTTAGGGTTGCGATCGCATCTATTTGACGAGCATAGTTACTGGAGTAAAAGATAACTGTTTCGTTTACACCGTCTTTATTTTTATCTTTGATTCCTACGAAAGTTCGCGGTAAGTACTTGTTTGCTGATTTATTTGCTAGGGGATGGAGCGCACCTACAACTTCGGGATATATTATAAATGTTCGAGGAATATAAGCACCGATAGCTGCATTAGATAAGGAAGGTTGGAAAGCGAAGGTAGTAATTTGTCCGGGGTATTCATTACCAACCCCGTAGCCATATGTGATTAATTTACCATTTGTTTGTAAACCGAAGGCGATTCCAGTCGGGTTTTGTTTTGTGGAGAAGAAAGCACCATTTAAGATAACTTGGATTTTTTTGTTAGAGCTAGATTTACCATGAGAATCCTTCCAAAACTGAGTAAGGGTCTTTTTACTAACTTTAATTTCACCAGTTTTATTCTCTGTGAGATTTCCCGTTAGATTTCTTAAAGAAGCTTTACTAATATCAACAACGGTAATAAATTCTTTACGGATAGTTGGAGTTGGGGATAATATATCAGTAATTCTTTGATATACCTGTATTCCCTGGGTTTGCAAGATAGTCTGAAACTCTGAAGGGATAGAATCAGCCTGAGTTTTTGCTACAGTTTTCTGTAAATCCTTCAGAGTAAACCCAACTGGGAGTAAACTCAAACCTAAAATTGCCAAAAATATTTTTTGAACGTACATTTTGCTTCTTAGCTGCAAGATATAACCTTAATTATCTTTGCAGAAAGCGATGGTACGTAGTAACCGTCTTCGGCGATGGTGCGGTAGCACCCGCTGGAAGCGATCGCTATTAAAAAGAGTTAAATCCATTAGTCATCTGTGGGAAAAGTAGAAACGTTCCATATAACATATTTACCAGAGTAACTTGCACTTATTTAATTTTTCAGATATTTTCATGTAATATTACTAAGAACTTTATTGAGAATTGATATTAAAGTGTGGAATTAATTATACCTTGTTTAATTAAAAAACCCTTTATCGCCGCATAAATTTGTTTTTTTTGCATTTTGCTAAAACCTCCATGTGCAGCACCTTTCACAGTATATAATTGATTTACTGTTCCAGAATTACGTAATGCTTCATGTAATTTGATTGCATGATTATAAGGAACAAAAGTGTCTTTCTCTCCATGTACTGTCATAATTGCGGGTAGATTTTTTCGTACAAAATTAACAGGAGAAACACTTCTAGCAATTTCAATTTCCCGTGCAGATGTTTTGTTCCCAAACCACTGTAGAGCAAAATACTTTTGATTCTTTCCCACCAGCAAATCATTAACATCAGTAATACCAGACCAGTTAACAATTGCAGCTACCTTGTTCGGTTTACTTCCCGGACAGTTTTGGTTAAATTCACTAACATTAGGCATCATACCTGTAGTCAGGGAAAGATGTCCCCCTGCGGAGAATCCAGTTAAAACAATTTTATTCGTATCAAAATTATATTGAGATGAGTTATTATTCACCCAGTTTAAAGCACATAAAGCATCTTCCACAGCAGCTGGAGCTAATGCTGTATTCGCTAATCTATAGTTAATATTAACTACAGAAAAACCCCAGTCAAGATAAGGATTAAAAAAGTATTTTTCTCCCTCTTTACTTCCTTTTATCCAACCTCCACCATGAATAACCATTAATGTTGGATGTAAACCGGGTTTCTTATTTTGGTAAACATCGAGTTTTAACTGAGTATCGTTTACACTTTGATAAACAATATTACGATATACGTCATAGGGATTGTCTCGCTTTACAGCTATTGAAGAATTAGAAAATACTTCTCCCCAGTTAATGACCACAATTAATGAAATTACAATTGCAGTGATTATATAGAAATTAGCAAATGAAAATTTTCTATATTTCATCATATTAATTAACCTTAGAGTTTATTTAGGATGTTGATTTAGAATATTGATTTAGAATATAAAAATATCATTTCATTAATTAATTTTTTATTTGAATTACTCTCTTCCTGATGTAATATCACTTATTAATTTATAGGTTTTTAAAAAGTCAGGACTTACACAACTAAGATTTGTGATTGCGACGATCACGGAGTGTAGAGAAGCAACAGCAAGGTTTTTGCGTTAACTACGTTATGCTACACAAACGTCTCGGACGGAATTATATTGCTTTTTTGTAAGTTCTAAAAGTTTGCGTCTATTTAAATTGCGTCTATTTAAATTGGTATTGTTTGAGCAAAATAGGAGTAGGAAAAAGAGAAAATTCTATATAATAGGAAACAAAAACTTTACCTAGATTTTAGCAAAATTGATGATTAATCCTGCATAAAAATATAATAAACAAAACAAAACAAATCAAATTAAATCAAATCAAATCAAATCAAATCAAATATTTTTACTATCTAACAACAGTTGAATAACTTAGGTAAGTTCTCCACTTCCTTGTCCCCCTTCCTCATTCCCTTCACCCTTCATCCTTCTTCCTCCTCATTTGTAAAACACCCTGCTCTATCATTTTATTTCTAAGAATTTCAACCATAATTTTTGCACCATGTTCAGTGGGGTGTAATCCATCATTGTATCTGACCCTTCCTCGTCTGCCATTACTATCAGCAGCCACAGGAACAAATTTACCACTGGCTGCAAATGTATTCCAGTAATCTACAAATTCTATTTTAGGATGTCCTTGAGCAACTTTTTTGTAAATTCGATTGAAAATGGGAAAAAATTTATTATATCTAGCCACATTCGACATTGGATGACCTATCCAGTAGACCTTTTTTACAGAATATTCATCAAGTAATTTTGCATATCTTTCAACACGCTCTTCATAAGCTTTTTCCCATTCAGGAGTTAATTCTGCTCGTAGTTTTTTACTTTTATCTAAAATATGTTGGTCATCATTACCACCAAATACAACTACCATTGCATCGGGGTTATTTTGTTGAATTAATTGTCGAGTACGGGAATACCAATTATAAAAGTCAATACGATTCAATCCTGTAGAAATTTTATAAGAAACTTTAATTGCATCTAAGTCATATTCTGTTTTTTTAATGTTATTCTTAAATGCAACTCCTAAAAAAGACATAATTGAATCTCCTACTAGCAAAAATCGCTTTGATGGTTCTTTTTGCTTGATGGATAAACTTATTAATGATTCTCTATTAGATTCAACTCTTTTTTGTTGTTGTGGATAATTAGATATTTGGGCTAGATTTTTTTTATCTTCATTGGTCTTACTTTTTGCTGAATATGTAGAATATTTTGGAGTTAGTATAGGCTTAGAATCTATATCTTTAATATTATCCCAAAAATCAGATTCTATTTTGCTAAATCCTTCTAATTTAATTTTTTGGGCAGTTTGTTTAATTTCATAATTTGCAAGTTTACTAGAACCGAAACTTTTAATAAATAAAGGCTTATTAATAGCAATTAAAATTGAACTTACCAAAATACAAATAGTTAAAAATTTTAAATCCTGCATAATGTTAATAATATTTAAAATAATCAATTTAAAATAATCAAGTTAAAATAATCAGATTTTGATAGTTAGATAATAATAGGACTTAACCATTCGTAATAAAAAATAAGACTTCAGGACACAAGGTCTTTACAACAACCCTTTGAGGGGAATCTATGATCGTAATGACATAAACACCTAGTCAGTCGGTAAGTCCTGAATAATTTAAATTTTAAAATCCTATTAAAATCCAAAATAGACAAATGGTGGAACAGTACTTGGTCCTAATCTAAAAACTATATATAAGGAAGTTGAGACAAATAATATCTGAAATAGTAAATTACATCTAGCAATAATATTTTGCATAAAAAAACTGATTTTATCCCCATAAAAATTCATCACCAGTACTATGCAAAAGACTGTATATAGCTGCCAGATATTAAATTGAGATAGAAATATAGAATTAGATGAAATATTTATTATTTGTCGTAAAAACTTCCAAGAAATCTCTAAATTCGGAGTGTTAAAAAATATCCAACAGAAAGTTATATATGAGAAAGTTAATATACTAAAAAATATTGGTTTACATAATGATAAATATTTTTGCATATAAAAAATACACCACTTGAGAAATATTTTACTTTCTTTATCATCTGAAAAAATAATTAACTGGTTCTCAATATTAGTTTCTTTGAATTGATTTACTGTTTGACTTTTGTTAACTATACCTTTCCAAATATGATTAACAATTAAACCAAAACCATGTAAGAATCCCCAAATAATAAAATTGAATCCTGCACCATGCCAAAAACCGCCAATAACCATTGTCAAAAGTAAGTTAAAATTTTTCCTAACCTTACCTTTACGACTTCCTCCCAAGGGGATATATAAATAGTCTCGCAACCATTCCGATAAACTAATATGCCATCTGTGCCAAAATTCTTGTAAACTCCTAGCACGATAAGGCATATTGAAGTTATTGACTGATGGGAATCCCAATAAATTAGAGATAGCATTTGCTAAATCTGAATACCCACTAAAGTCAACGTATATATAGCATGAGTAGGCTAGTGCAGCTAAGATTAAATCGAAACTAGAATATTGTTCTGGTAGTTGAAAAGGCAGTTTAGTAAAATTAAATAGAAAGCTCGATAAAGTATACTTTTTAAATAGTCCAGAAATTATTAAAATAATCACTCTTTCTATTTTATATTTGTACTTATCTTGACTATTTAGTTGTTGATAAAATTCTTTTGCTCTAGAAATAGGTCCAGAAGCAATTTGAGGAAAATAAGTTATATATATGAAATAATCTAAAAATCTTGGACATGAGATTTGATTCCTATAGCAATCAATAAGATGAGAGATTATTCTAAATGTATAGAAAGAGATACCGATGGGAATAATAACTTCTAGTATTTGAATATTACTATGAATCTGAAGTAAATTTAATGTTTCTTGAAAAGAATCAATAAAGAAGTTGTAATATTTAAAAAATCCTAAATATACAATATTTATAATTATTCCAAAAGTAAGTAATATTTTTTTATTTTTACTACTAAAACTAATACCTTCAAGAATTAAATAATTAATTACTATATTCGCAATTAATAATTCTAAAAAATTAATACCCCAAAATGAATAAAAAATTATATTTATAAATAGTAAGAAAAATTTATATGAAGTAATTCTTGATTTTAATAAACTGACACATATTAATACAATAAAGAAAAATAATAAAAATTCATATGTAGGGAACAACATAGTATGAGATGTCAAATACTAATTATCATAGAAATAGTTTAACTACGCTAACTTGATAAAGTTATAGGAATCATCCGCAAAATCTTGAACAATATGTAGGGTATCTAAAATTATGACAATCTACTAAACTAAAATATTTTTGTATTTCTACTTAGCCTATATAGTTTTGTTTTTTACCTATAAACAAGTACTATTCTGGTATCAAAATATTATTAACGCCACTAGTGATTTTACTTAATTTATATTTTCATATATCTTAATTACTTATTACTTACTTACTTACTATAGATTTAATTATTAGGACACACATGTATATATAAAAAGGAGCAAAGTAAATATAAATCTTAATACAGTCTTTATATATAGCCGTAGCCATTTTGATTAAGACACTCAAATTAGTATGAGCAATTGAAAAATATCAGAGTCTTCGTCCTAACTTACCCGGCTATAGCTATAATTAAAAAATAATCTTCATTAAAAATTAATGGCTCTCCCAGAGTCACTATGATAAATTAATAATAAGAATAGGCTGAAATAGCTTATGTATAAGAATTTGAATAAGATAAAATTAAATATTTAATAAGAATATACTTTTTTAGTCTGGATTCCCGTCTGTATAGTAATTAAAGCTGTTATTAAGTATTAATTTCACACAACAAGTCTCGGAGAGCCAAATTAATTAAGTAATAAAGATTAGAGATAAAAGATAAAACGCTATCAGTATTTTTACTACTAATAGCGCTTTTAAAACTAATTTAATACGTATCCCCTCAATAAATCGGGGCGGACTATCAGTTGAAGAACGATTTTACGCCATTTGAGGCTTGTTATTGAGCGATTTACCCCGGATTATTGAGCGCTTACTTTAATACCCTGCTTATCACATCTAAAAAGCTAAAATTTATACAAGCTAGAAGACAGAATGCAGCTTAGTTAATTTTTCCAGTAGAATTACAGTACAACGGTATATGCATCTCTAATTCCCGCAACCTTAGTAATCTCACTTAAGATTCCATCTGGTAGGGGATCATCCAAACTCAAAACCATGACTGCATCACCGCGAACAATCTTACGTCCCACCTGCATACTGGCAATGTTCACATTAAAACTTCCCAGTAGAGAACCTATTTTACCAATGATTCCCGGCATATCTCGGTGGACAGTGAATAGCATATGTTGGCTTGGTGGTACATTTATGGGGAAATTATCAACGCTGGTAATGCGAATTTCACCATCACCAAGTAAAACCCCCGTGACTGAATGAGTACCTAAGTTACCTGTTGCTTCCAAACATACAGAACCAGCATAATCCTTAATGGAAGAATCCCTAGTCTCAATGACCCGAATACCCCTCTCTTTAGCCTCAATGCTTGCATTTACATAATTTACTCTTTCCCGCAGTGCTTGGAAAAGTAAACCCTTGAGGGATGCAACGACCAGGGGTTGACTGCTATTAGTTGCAAGCTCTCCCTGTAAACTAACATTGAGAGTTTCTACACGACCACCAGCTAACTGTCCAACTAAGTTACCCAAAGTTTCCGAAAGCTGCATATAAGGCTTAAGTTCTTCTAAAATATCAGGACTCAAACCAGGGATATTCACCGCAGAACGTGCAGGTAGTCCTAGCAATACATCCCGTATTTGCTCAGCCACATCAACAGCTACATTCACCTGTGCTTCTGTAGTCGAAGCACCCAAATGAGGGGTTAAAATCATCTCCTTACCCAAAGACTTTAAAGGAGAATCACCCAAAGGCTCTGACTCATATACATCTAAAGCAGCACCTTTTATCTGTCCCTGCTTTACAGCATTAGCGATCGCTTCTTCATCAATAATTCCACCACGAGCACAGTTAATAATCCGTGCTGTGGGTTTCATTTTTGCTAATCTTTCAGCATTTATCAGATGTGTGGTCTCAGGGGTTTTGGGAATATGTAAGGTAATATAATCAGCTTGCTGGAGCACTAAATCTAAATCAGCTAACTGTACCCCCATCTGTTCTGCTCTATCATTAGAGATGAAAGGGTCAAAAGCCATTAACTTCATTCCCATTGCTTTTGCAACAGCAGCAACATGAGAACCAATTTTACCCAAACCTACAATTCCCAGAGTTTTTTTATAAACCTCTGCACCAACATAAGTTTTGCGATCCCAGCCACCACTTTTCACGGAAGCATTAGCATCTGGGATATGTCGAGACAGGGATAGCATCATTGCTAAAGCATGTTCAGCAGCTGCTATTGTGTTACCTTCTGGAGAATTTACTACTACAATACCGTGGCGGGTGGCTGCGGGTACATCCACATTATCCACACCCACACCAGCACGACCAATGATTTTTAACTTCGTTCCAGCCTCAATAATTTCTTGAGTAACGCGGGTTCCAGAACGAATCATCAATGCATCATACTCATTGATTATTTCTGCCAACTGTTCTGGTTTCAAACCTGTTTTGACATCAACAGTGGCTACTTGGGAGAGAATATCAATCCCAGCTTGGTCAATTGGATCGGAGACGAGAACCTTAGACATGATTGCTTGCTATAGAACTAAAATTAGTTTTCAGGATTTTGTTTGTAGATTAAAACTTTTAGTTTAGACTTAAATGTTCCCCACTAAGCAATAGAATAATGGGTTTTATGTCAATAAGAATCTCCCATGTTTTGCCTGTGATGTTATCAAGCCCTTATTATTAAGCTTGAAGTGGCAGTAAATCTAACTGTTAATCGTAATTCGTAATTGATAATGCAGCTACTCCCTCGCTAAATATAAATCATTAAGTGACCTAAATACTATATATGTTTGTGAAATTGTTTATTATTTTTCTAAGTTTTGAATCATTTCTGAATCATTTCTGAATATTCTGAAAAAAAACATTGATAGTTAAGTAAAAGTTAAACTAGCTATCAGAAATTATAGATTTTGTACAAGGTTTGTGTATATAAAATTACTTAATTTAATGAAGAACACAGGACTTATGCAAAAGCAACCTAATTCCCTCCGAGACCGTTTGCTTCCCCATGTCCGTGCTTGAATCATGCTTCTCTACACTAGGTGACCGTCGTAATGACAAATCTTCTTTGCGTAAGTCCTAGAGCAATCAAATTATTGGCGTTGCTGATTCAAAATATGAATAATAAATTTTTGGTTATTTAGAGATTTTTAATTGAAGGTCTCAATAAGTGTTTGAAGAGTAATACCGCAATTGTAACCAAACATAATTCATTACCCAATTAAGCAATGCCAAATTATTAAAATTAATATCAATTTACCTTACTATAATAGGTCTTAAAATTTCAGGACTTACGCAACGGAAATGTGTCATTGCGATCAGAACGTAGTGTAGGGTTCCCTGAAAGGGTTGTCGTAGTAAGTCCTTTATAAGCCTAGGACTTTCAATTCTAGGTGGTCGAGGATACTTAACATATGCACTGACTAAAAATCGAATATGGGTAATTCAAAAAACCATATCTTCCGTAGGGGTTTAGCAGTGCTAAACCCCTACTGGGGGACATCAAAATGATTATTAATTTGTATAACGCAGAATATCTAATTTACTTAGGACTTACGCAACGAATATTTGTCATTGCGACGATCACGTAGTGCAGGGAAGCATAAGCTCTATCGAGCATACTCGTGCAACTCATCAATACTTATTTGACCATCCCCGTCTTTATCTGCTGCATCGGTATTAATACCTTCTACCAGATAGCGGGTGTAAATTGATAAATCAGACCCTTCTTGCTCAAAGGAATATTGAGTGGAAGTAGAAGAAGTGAGAATTGCTCTTCCTTTACCCCCTAACTGTTCCTGGAGATTAATACTACCATCATCCTTGACAGTCATTCCTTGAGCGATCGCGCCACTAAAACAACAGTCTAAAATAACTACCTGTCTTTGGGAACGGCTTTCATTGATGCTTTCGTGTAGAACCCTAGCAGTAACAGCCGAAGCCTTTCGTAACTTACCATTATTTTTTGTGGTATCGTGGGTTGAAAAATATAACTTCCCCCTTTCATCTTTAATTCCATGACCGGAGAAGTAAAATAACAACAGATCATCTTTTTGGCGATCGCTAAATAAGTCCTCGATAGCATTTCTGATATCTTGGGGTTGGGGATTTTTGAGTACTGTAACATCACTATCAGCAAAACCACCCATTTCTGAATTTACCAGAACCCGCCGCATCGCTTCCACATCTTGAACTGCTGCTGGTAAAGGATTAAATTCCGGTTGATATTCACTTACCCCAATTAGTAAAGCAATTTTCGCCATCCTGCTATGTTATACACCTTTAGTTACACACCTTTAGCTATAAACCTTTACGCTCATGATTATTACATTCTGGAGGGGGTTTGGGGGATTCTCCCCCAATTCTTCAGCAACTATAAGTAAATTGTAAGTAAATTATTGCTTATCTAAACCATATTGAGAGCAACCCAACATTATCAACCAGAAAGTTGGGTTTATCTCCAGTATGCTACGCAAACACTATCCCTCAACCCAACCTACATTTTTTTAACGGAAACCGTATTGTAGCGTAGCTAAAAATTAATTACTCCACTTCTCTACCGAAAGCACGATGAGATTTTGCTCTCTCCATTTTCGGCATTAACCAAGCTAAACCCTCTGAAGTTCCCACCCATATCTTATTACCTACATCGGGAGCTAAGGAAAGAACTCGACTAGAAGGAAGTCCAGCAACTTGGTCTAGGACTGCACCGGTATATGGATTTAGTCTTAGTAAACCATTATTAGTACCAATCCAAACACTTTTGTCTTTCGCAAATTTGATGGATCTTACATCTTTCCCACGCAGAGGTGTCACCGAACGCAAGACAATTCCATTCTTGGGATTTATCACCAGTAAGTTATTCGGCATTCCTGCCCAAATTAATCCCTGAGAATCTATCGCCAAAGTCTGTACTGTAGTTCCGGGTACTTCTTTGATTCGCTTCATGATTTTAGCACTAGCAGTATTCACCCGTACTAATCCTTCCAAAGTCCCTACCCACAGATGTCCATCAGCATCTAAAGTCATAGCATTGGCACTTACTCCAGGCAAATTTTTCAGGGTGGTCATAATTAATCCTTGGTCGGGACTAATCAGAGCTAAACCGTTATCTGTACCCGTCCATAAATAACCCCGTTTATCAACTAGTAGAGATAAAACTCGTTTGGAGGGTAAAAATAAATTTTGTGCAGTAATTTCACCACTGTTAGGATTCACTCGCTTCAATCCTGCATAGGTACCCACCCATACACGTCCAGATTTATCCTCAGCTAGGGCACCAATGGCTTTATTTGGTAAGTTAATACGAGTCAAAATTTTACCTGTATTAGGATTAATACGAGTTAATCCCCTCCATGAACCCACCCAGAGGTTTCCATTAAAGTCAGGTTGCAAGGATGGAACGCGATAGTCAACAGATTCTAACTGGATTCCTTCTAGTCTTCTGCGTTGGTTCGGTAAGGGAGTGTTTCTTCTTGGTGGTGGTTCTTTGTAAGTAGGTTTGAATTCTGAGGGATCAATATCAATTAGTTTTTGGGCAATCAGGCTATTATTAGTTTTGTTTATATCTCGATTATTCGTTTGATTACGTCCTTGATTAAATCCTTGATTAAGACTTTGATTAAGACCTTGATGCTTTATTTGAGTACTTGTTGATCCTCTCTCAGATATTAATAATGGTACTAATGCACTGGCGATATTTGGCGTTACTATTAACCCTACAAAAATAGAACTAATTAATAAACTTGCGTAGTTTCGAGAAAATGTCACTTTACAACTTTCCTTGGGAGAGACTGATTATCCCTTTCACCTCCAGTAAGCCAGAAGAAGCAAAATGCTAGATCTGAACTCGCTACTTGCAGTACTTTTAAATACTTATACTCCAAGTGAAATTTCTTAGATAAATTCCAGAATGTATTCCAAGAATATATTCCGAAAATCTACCCTAGAAGACTTTGAAGGTTAAAGACTAATTTCAGTATTCCCCTGGTTTATATGGAGATAAACTTTTGTAAGCAAAATTCATTAGAAATTTGTGACAATGTTTCGTAATGTGATTACAGTCAATCTAAGTTAATTCCTTGCAATGCTTGTTATTGCTGATTTGTAAAGCATTCTTAATAAAATGTTTAAAACAATATGTAATAACTTATTTAAATCAAAAAGTTAAAAATATTCAAAGAATAACTTATTCTATTCTTGATATATTGTGAATTGGGTTACAAATTGAGCAGCACGCAATCTTGCCTGTGCTAGCCATTTCTCAAATAAGTTGTCTGTAGATAAAATGTTTTTCTTTGTGTTTTCTCCTGCTTTCCGATTTTTTTGGGTTATTGAGTTGAGTGATTTTTTATATCCCTCTTTGTCTTTTCCCCAAGTGGGTCAAAAGTATGGGAGAATTCAAAAGTTAGCATCTTTATAGAAGAATAAAGGTGTGATGTCTGAGAAAAAGGACTTGGTGGAGGAAGAGTTGTACAGAATAGTTTTCTCTATTTTTTTGAGGGGAGGATACAGAATACCTAGTCTTTTACTCCTTTCTGGTATATCAGTGAATTCCTACTAAACCATTCCAAACGCGGTCGGGCAGTCCGTGTAAGCTTGTGGACGTATCCAAACGGGAAAATTTGAATACTTGTATTTAGATTTCTAGGGCGGACGGATGAAGCAAGAATCCCCTTTAATTTATTGATGGGGAGTGTCAACAAGGCTTCTTTGACATCATTTTAAGTGTTGATAATAGAGAATATTTCACTCTTTTGCTGAAGGTAAACTCTGGATTTAAGAGTCTTGAGTTTCAGCGTTAACAAATTTCAGCGTTAACAAAGCTAGAGAGAAATGGTTAAAGAAGATTGCGCGACCCTGCATTAGCTCTTAACTAGGACGCTTCGTCGCTCCAAGGAAGAAAGCAAAAGCAGATGCGCAGTTTGTAACTGAGTGAAGAACGACTTCAAGAACAAGGGAAAATATGTCTTACGCGCAAACTAGGACTCAAGCTAAATCTGGTTATGAAGCTGGAGTTAAGGATTACAGATTAACTTACTACACCCCTGATTACACTCCTAAAGATACTGACCTTTTAGCGGCATTCCGCATGACCCCCCAGCCAGGAGTTCCTCCAGAAGAGGCTGGTGCTGCTGTGGCTGCTGAATCCTCTACAGGTACTTGGACAACTGTATGGACTGACTTACTTACCGACCTAGACCGCTACAAGGGTCGTTGTTATGATATTGAGCCAGTTCGTGGTGAAGATAATCAGTATATTTGTTATGTAGCTTATCCTCTAGACTTATTTGAAGAGGGTTCTGTTACTAACGTTTTGACCTCAATTGTAGGTAACGTATTTGGTTTTAAAGCTTTAAGAGCGCTACGTTTGGAAGACTTGCGGATTCCTGTGGCATATCTCAAGACTTTCCAAGGACCTCCACACGGTATCCAGGTAGAGCGTGATAAGTTGAACAAGTATGGTCGTCCTCTCTTGGGTTGTACCATTAAGCCTAAGTTGGGTCTATCTGCGAAGAACTACGGACGCGCTGTATATGAGTGTTTGCGCGGTGGTTTGGACTTCACCAAAGATGATGAGAACATCAACTCCGCACCTTTCCAAAGATGGAGAGATCGTTTTACCTTTGTTGCTGATGCGATCCACAAAGCACAAGCGGAAACTGGAGAAATTAAGGGTCACTACCTTAACGTAACTGCTCCTACCTGCGAGGAGATGCTCAAGCGGGCTGAGTATGCGAAGGAGCTAAATATGCCCATCGTCATGCATGACTACTTGACTGCAGGTTTCACCGCTAACACCACTTTGGCTCACTGGTGCCGTGACAACGGTTTATTGCTACACATCCACAGAGCAATGCACGCGGTTATTGACCGTCAAAAGAACCACGGTATCCACTTCCGCGTATTGGCTAAAGCTTTACGTATGTCTGGTGGAGACCACATTCACACTGGTACTGTGGTTGGTAAACTTGAAGGTGAACGCGGTATTACAATGGGTTTTGTTGACCTATTGCGCGAAAACTACGTTGAGCAAGACAAGTCTCGCGGTATTTACTTTACCCAAGATTGGGCTTCCATGCCTGGTGTAATGGCTGTTGCTTCCGGTGGTATCCACGTATGGCACATGCCAGCATTGGTAGAAATCTTTGGTGATGATTCCGTACTACAATTTGGTGGTGGTACCTTGGGTCACCCTTGGGGTAATGCTCCTGGTGCGACTGCAAACCGCGTTGCATTAGAAGCTTGTGTTCAAGCACGTAACGAAGGACGTAACTTAGCTCGTGAGGGTAATGATATTATCCGTGAAGCTGCAAAATGGTCTCCTGAGTTGGCTGCTGCTTGCGAACTTTGGAAAGAGATTAAATTTGAGTTCGAGGCAATGGATACCGTCTAAATGTATTAGTTGTGAGTTTTTAGTTTTGGGTTTTGAGTTTAAAATCTCTTTAATTTAGAACTCAAAACTTATAACTCATAATTATGATGGGCTGGGGTCAAGTATGAATATAAAGCAAATTGCCAAAGACACAGCTAAGATGCTGCAAAGCTACTTGACATATCAGGCAGTTAGAACGGTGTCGGCTCAAA
>ERZ1740062.228-NODE-228-length-40364-cov-11.941353_pt1 | contig 40364 bp, 30 predicted proteins | sample MGYA00581741_ERZ1740062 | MGnify/ENA primary metagenome ERZ1740062 (study PRJEB43018, sample SAMN04849747) | marine metagenome | isolation source: floating plastic debris | place: Pacific Ocean | collected 2008-09-01 | study: EMG produced TPA metagenomics...
AGATTGATCACAGCGGTTGCCTAGCATTATACAACTTTAATATATTAGATGTGAAGCCAAAGCTTTTGGGTTCTTCATTCTGCGCAATAAAATGACAGCGCAGTAATAAGGCAGCATGATTCTGTAGCCACTAGAAGACTAAAAAAAATTTACAATAAACTGCGATCAGTTGCTAGATCTACTTTACATCATCATCATATAGATAATCAACTTGAATAAAAGCGTCCTAGGAGCTGTTTTGACATGTAGGTGAGAGCGGGTTAAGTTGAACACCCCCATCCAAACCATATATTTTAGGACTGGAGCTGTTTTTGATGTGTCAAAGACCTGCAACTTGAGTGCAGTGAATCGTTAATCCTGACTGGGGATAAATATTATTATGACAAGGTCAAAAATTAACTCGAAACAAAAAATGCATTTTTTCCTGAAATTGGTCTATATTTTGGATGAGGAAGTCATGGGTGGTTAGAACATCCCAAAATAATGGTATGAGAAGGGTACTTTTCCATGCGTTTCTGAAATTGCGAAGAATTAATTGATGTCTAGCCTGCTGTGGGCAATTTTATCCAAAAGCACCTGCATGGTAAGTGGCACTGTCATATACATGTATATGTATATGAATGTCTAAAGTGTTCATATATGAGTCACGCTTATCATCCAAATGTTAATGGGTTGTCGTTTTACGGCTATAATTGGAAAATGTTTCAGATGATCGTGGCAATCTTGGTATCATTGCATGGCCAACAAATGTCTACTGCTGTTGCACACATAAGTTGCCCGATATTTGACAGTGAAGTTCGGTTGCACCAAAAACATTATTCACTTGCTCTGGATTGTGCAATGGTTTAACGAGACATGCAAGAAACAAGGTTCTACTGTGATTTTCGATCATATCCTTCTGCAGGGATTGAGTGTACCTATCACGCAAAAATTATTGATCTAGAATCTCATTGACATGGATTGTCAGTGTGACCAAATCCACCTACAGACAGAGCTCCCACTGTTCAACTTACCCCATGGTCCGGGTTAAGCTGAACTGTTGGCACTATTTTCGGGATACAAAGAGTCATTGCCAAGGATGTACGAGCATTTATCTAGAAATCAAGCCGCAGTGTTGCAATACATCAACCTTTACTTCCTCTACTTCTCATATACTCTTGTTAATGTACCTCAAAACCCAGAAAACCACGAAAACCCAAAAACCCGCTCAACTTTGGCAAATCAAGACATACAACAGTAATTTTATCCACATCAATGAGGTACCATTATATTATCTCATTGTACACATCTAATGCTAACTCATGGAGTTATGCTTCTGTTGATCAGCAGAGGATGACTCCAACTAGAACTTTAATCAGATTTTCATATTCATCTCATTGATCAGATTGGATATCATATATCTAGTCTGTAATTTTGTAACCACATGCATTTGAAGGTATTGTACACATTACATGTACACCATTATCGCCTTATTTACAAGAACCTTTTGATTGTAGTCAAGAAACAGTGACACTAAAGAACGGAAAGAAGTACCATCACCAGCTCTGACTAATCTAACTAAGAAAAAGAATAAAGGGTCCACCCCTACAGCACTGCATCAGCCTGTGGATTTACAGCCACAGTTATCAGGTGCTCACTGTAATACCACTCCAGCCTCCAATCACTCCAGCTATCAGTCTCAACAGATAATGTCATCCAGTTCTAGTCAGGATAGTATGGTGATGAACTATGAACACTTAGGTAATATTGTAGTACGTTTGCTACCGGAAGAATATCAAGCAGAACGACTGCCTGATGGCAGGTATGTCATGAAAGCTGCTGCCATAGGTTATCTTGCCCAAAGGTTAGGTCACTGATTGTAGTTTTGGTATCATTAGTCAATTGCCCCCTGGACGAAACACTCTAGGCTGTACAGCACCTCACCAACCTCAAGAATAGTCAGGTAGTGGCTGGAAGATCGCTCCCATATATCATGTATACACAAGTCTTTTAGTCGCCTGTTCAGTGCCCTTTGTACCATTCAGCAGTCCCTTATCAACTTCAAAATATCGAAATTTATGTTTATCTCTTGGTGATCTCATACCTCACCTGTTTCTGTAAAGCTTGGTGTCCGACTGGCCGTAATGTTTGAAATTTCTGTGGGGTTGCAATGATGGTTGTAAAAAATCAAATGTAAATATTGATTATGTAAAGGCTGACCTAGCGTCTTGATAGATATAAAATCATAATCTAATCAATCTGTAAGCAAATTTTTTCATCTAAAACTATAAATATGTTCTGTTTGTGACCTTGTGTAAATATGCTTTCATAGTACATGTATCTAGTATGCATGATCCAAATCTAGTTTGTAGCATTCATGTTCAATGCACTAAGTGTCTGGTGTTTTTATCAATCAAAGTTGCCTTGATGTATTTTTGATATTATGTTTTTTTTTTATATTTTAATTTTTATGTACATAATTATGCACTTTAAAATGATTTTTGATTTATAATTTATGGCGATTGGTGAGATTCCGACTTAAAGATAACAATGAGTCCAGTTGAAGACTTCTTGCATTATTTACATTGTTACACATCCACAGCTACAGCGTTGATGGTCGGTGTAACTAAAATGACTCTTTAATGGCTACATGCAGTACTCTGGTTTGAAGTGTGGAATACAGCCAGTTAGATGCCAGAGAACGAAGAGTTACATATCCTGGTGAACATGCGCTGAATCTTTTGCATAAATAATAGTTACACAACACTGGGTAACCCTAAAACTTCATTTTTCTCAAAGAATTGCAGAGTTTCAGTGATCATTAATAGGTTAGAGCGACTGCCATTGAAGCTTATATCGCCCATTATTAAGGAAAACAGTGGTAGTTTCCCGTAAGATGGCTCAAAAGTAACTTGGTAAGCTTGACATGAGAAGCATGTTCAATCCAGGTAATTGATAACCGTGAATTTCTCATAGGTTATATTGTATCAAGGAGTCATTACTGATCAGTCTAAACAGATCCAACCAAGGAGTAACTACTTGGTCCAACCTTGTCCAAGTATCTCCTCAATAATTGATTGTAGCTCGAGTTGTCTCCCTCTTTTTCTAGGGAGATGACTTCTGTACTATTTTCACCTAGTTAAAAATGGAAATCCCATATGACTGGAATTCCCAAAAGATAGACTGATCTTATACGTGTAGGACAAAGATTACGACACATAAGAGGAGTTTATGTGATGAGACTTAACAGGATACACAGCCTAGTCCCCGAATAGATCCTCAAGACTGAGGGGAGATGTCTTACTGTCCATAAATATATCAAAATGTGGTGGATTCTGACTAAGCAATCGTGGACAGGGCTTATTTGAGTGTGGAAAATAGAAAAACAGACACAGCAGTTCATTTTGAGAAGATAATTCATTGATATTAGGACAAGATGGCAGATGTTGTTAAAGAAGTTGTGGAAAATGTTACAGAAGCAGCACAGAATGCTACTTCTACCAAGCCACCAGCCTCTACAGAAGGCATGCTCATGGCATATGGAGCTTTATTCACAATGGCTATAGTTTCAATTTATGTGGGATCTGTCAAGTCTGTGAAATTCCACAAAAATCAAAAGGTAAATCGAAAAAGTAATTTGATAATCATATTTTTAAACCTGCAATGTCAACTCAAGCTAATTCACTGTGAAAATGAAACTGTAGTAGAAGCTTAGCCACTGCATGGTCTGCTAACTACTACACATTGCTCCACTGGCAGAGTAGAGTTGGTTATAATAATAATTGGTATTAAATCTATGAACCAATCCAAGTAGTTGGGCCCGTACACGTCTCAACTCCTGCCATAATTTCAACACCTACGCCATGCTATTTTGACTCTTTTGTCGCCTGTAATCTGTATTGACTCGATCTGGTGTTGGTCCTAGAATAAGCACTCTGTTAGGCTCCTACTGGAATTCTGAAAACACATGGTTCCGTCCCAATGTTCGTTTTGTCCCTGGTTATAGGGTAATTTATTGTGTTTCTGGTTTTTTGGTTTTGGTTCTGGGTACTCTGTCACTATTCGATAGTATGCAAATCAACATATTGTCACAAAACTTTTGGGGAATCCAGGCATCATGTACCTCAGCCATCTGTCAATATATGATTTGACATGAGGTATCTATTCCATTGCTACAAGTTCTAGTATACCCTTATTCTAACGAAGAAGGGGTCAATCCAGCCATTTCCTGCCCACAGTAATGCGCACAAAAATGTTTAATGAACCTTGCTAGAAAAGTGTGGTCATTTTGAACCTCGCCAATCTTTGCTATTTTTCAGGATAATGGAGAGCCAGTCGAAAGGATGACAGGGAAAGATGCTGCTATGTTTCCTATTATTGCCAGTGCATTCCTGCTTGGAATTTATATAGTGTTTAAGGTAGGCATATGTGTTGCTGGGATGTTTCTGGGTATAAGGGTTGTACAAACACCCTTGAAGGTTTATTTTGAGCTATAAAAAAACATAACTCTGGGAGATATCTAGACTAAATAAATGTGATGCAGAATTTGGGGGCATATATACCATTTAAAGTTTATTCCTGTTATTGCTGGTTTTAATTTAGTGAACTGTGCCTCGCTGACCGAGGAGTAATAGTTCTAGTAATACTCCTTGCGCTGACTAAACATCAATTTCATGCGTAATTGTTTTCTCCTTTGTTTTCAGATGTTTTCTAAAGAATATGTAAATATGTTGTTATCTAGTTACTTCTTGGTGCTGGGAATCCTGGCATTGGCACATATCACAGGGTAAGGTCAACACAAGCATTAAATTTTATCTTTGAGATTAAGATTGGAATTACCATTACATGTATGTGTATGTTGAATGACATAGTGATATGTGGATACATGTATATGGAGGAATGTGAAATTTTACGATATTTATCTTTCACTGTTGCTAAAACTGAAAACTCATAAATGATTGGGGTAATACCACTTTATCGGTGATGTGCTGTTCAAAATGTTCATAAATTCAAACAATTTCTACTTGTTATTGTAGATCATGGTTCAAACTGTTGATTCCAGAATCATTTCCCAACAGTAAATATCATCTCAAGTTTACAGAAGGAGAGGGAGACAAAGCAGAAGGTCTGTTTTCTGATAGCATATTCCTCCTTTTTGTCTTGTATTTCTTGTACACGAAATATTTTTGCGTAAGCAATGTCACAAGGTTTAGTCAATTATAGCAAACAAGGTTTAGTCAATTATAGCAAACAAGGTTTAGTCAATTATAGCAACATTGGTTTAGTTCCACGTGTTACAAGCTACTATCGTTTGGCATGATTCCAAAACTGCATAAGCGCCCATTTATCATCATCAAAACGCTTCCCTGACAGATGAAACCTGATATATGAAGTATGACGTGGATTTTCCTATACCAAAATTAGCTCGGACATTGCTACTATCATTTTAGATATGTACATTCAACGTAGTGTCAAACCTTTAATACTGGTAATCAGCATAATGCTATAGGAACCTCATTGTATTTTTGTATGATATGTACAATGCATATGCAGTCATCGTTTTTTGTTCATTTATAGATCACTTAGATTGCCGGTTTGACCGAAAGGATTTGGTAGTCCTGGCAATATGCTCTGTATTTGGTGGATGGTATGTGTATCAAAAGGTAGGATATCAAACACATATGCTTCATAATTTTTCACTGCCATTATCACAACACTTACAAGGCTGATAAACTGTTGCTATTATGTGACAAGATTTCGCTGGTACCATCATATATGTGGACTCTGTGACATGGCAAGTTAATTGTACTACTGAATGTCGATGGCTAAAAGGAATAATGTCTTTCCATTGACCCTTTTGGGACGTTCCAGATTGATAATGCTACAATATGAGTTTTCGCTTTCAGCATTGGGTAGCTAACAATATTCTTGGACTGGCGTTTGCTGTAAATGGTATAGAGATCCTACAGCTGAATACAGTAGGCATCGGGTGCATATTACTTGGTGGCCTTTTCTTCTATGACATATTCTGGGTAAGTATAAGTGCGCATTTATTTTGTACATCATGTTTTACTACGTCGTCTTATCAAATCAACACTGGGTTGGTATACAATTTTAGAATCAATACTCAAATCTGATTCCAATCTGATTATCAAATTGATATTCGCTACCTTTTTTTGATATTGTACTTGGCAAACTGTAGACAGCAATGCCATTGAAATGCATCTTTGAATGTTTTCCTGGTTTTGCGAGCGTTGAATTGCTCTTCAGTGACGAGAGTCTATTTATATCAGCATCTCTTTGAAACCGTAAACAAGCGGGATATTGATTTTTAAATGTCTATTCATTCATCTTTTTGGTGATGAATGAATCAAAATTCAGATTTTCCCAGCCATTGATGAAGGTGGATTTGGACTTGTAGCAACCTTTGGATGATAATGTTCCGATAAGAAACTTGATTCTGAAAAGTTTGATAAATTTATCTCATTGCTGGGTCAGTGATTTGTTTCAGTAGTTATCCTCGTATGAACATTTACGTTAAAATTTGATATTAGCCGGGATGTATATTTTCATGAACATGAAACTAAAAATAATAACATTAAAAATAGGGTGGCGACAAGGCTCATGTGCGCAGTAGCAACTGAGATGCTGTTCGAGGCGCGAGCCTGGAATGTAGATGGCAATAGTAATTAGCTCATTTGGTTTGAAGAAAGAAAATGTTTTGGCTCATGTCCATTCGCTCCCTGGAGAAAAGCCTAAGCTAAACCAGGGAGTCAAGCAGATGCTGCTTCAAGGCAGCCTTAAACGACGTTGTGTTCCTTATCTCACGGATAGGAACAGGCAAGCTGTTCCAGGCTTCAGATGCTTGGTAGTTGGGTTGTCGTTGGCCACAGGGAGCGGGGAGGGTGAAGTTTTTCACTTATTAATATTTCGAAATTTGAAAACAGTTCATGATGAAACGTTGTTACTCGTAGCCCTTCTTTTTTTACTTGGGTAAGATGTGCCACATGTGATATTATTATTATTTATTCCTTGCAGGTGTTTGGTACTGATGTCATGGTTACCGTAGCCAAATCATTTGACGCCCCAATCAAGCGTATGTATTTATCAAAATTATAATAATAAAAAATAATTTAAATTGATTAGATGATCTACGTTAAATCCAATCTTGAGCTGACTCCATTGAGTGATTATCTTGAATTAGGAGATTTTTGTCAATCTTAAACAATGCTTTATTTCATAATTTCTGATTAGGGATTTCCTGTTCCTTATCAATTTGTCTGTTATGCTCCTGTATTACACAACTCTCCATTGAATTTTTCTGCTTATCATTTCTAGTGATATTCCCTCAAGATCTGCTGGAGAACGGACTCGCAGCTAAGAACTTTGCTATGTTGGGTTTAGGAGATATTGTTATACCTGGAATATTTATTGCTATTCTTCTCAGATATGATTATAGGTGAGTGGTGCTTTTTATTGTTGTGTGCTGCAGACTTAGACTTGAATACAGGTAGGCAAAAAGGCAACTTGGACTCTAAGGAAATATCCTCTTAAGTATTGGCATCTGATTTTAGAAAATAATGTGTCAGAACCCAAAATAGCATTGAAGTAGGATCTAGATTTCTAAATGTGTCAGTGATTTTGTTTGGCATATGATTGGTGCATAGACATGGGTGGTAGCAGCTACTATGGCGAATAAGTGATCTATGAATGACATGGTAGACTTGATGCAGTGATACCATAGCAAGGAGTTAGAGAGACTCCTTGACCATAGTCACTAAACATGCTTCAAAAGTTATGACCCTTTCACCTCTTAAACGTCAAAAATCTCTTGCCAAGACTGAGCAATTCAATTACTATCATTATCATGCTGCCTTTGTCACTGTTACAGCCGGGGATCATCAAGTAAGCTGTACTTCGCAGCTTGTTACTTCGCCTATATTCTTGGACTTGGTTTGACCATCTTCGTTATGCACTATTTCAAACATGCTCAGGTGAGATTTTACGTTCACATTACATTTGTTGGAGAATAAAAATTCTTTTCGATTTGAAACTAACAACTAAAAACTAAAATAAGTATGGTTTGAAGAAAAGAACAAGTGGAAGCCATTTTTTCGTGTATGACAAATTCTGGAAACTTTTGCTAATGGCAAGTTCTGGCAGTGAAATGTATCTCTCGTAAGCTGGTTCCTGTAAATAGTTATCAATTCTTTGCAACCACTTTTCAGGGGTGTAAATTTTGAAACCGAAAGAATTTTTTATGATTTGTGATTCTGTAATTGGACCCGCTTTATCTTTTTTTTTCAACCACCCTGTGCTATATAGAGTAGTGAAACAGAGAGAATACAACTCTTAAAAACTCAATATTTGAGGCTTGGGAAACAGGCTATAATTTTGCAACTTTTAGTTATAGCTAAATCAAGAAATGAATAGTCTTTATCCAGAGATATGAATTATAAATATTATATGAATAATTGAATATGACCTCATATCATTCTATCATGGGTCTTCAATTTGATTTGAAATAGTCACGTGTACATGTATTTGCTTGTTAACAGCCGGCTCTGCTGTACTTGGTACCATGCTGTACTATTATACCAGTTGGATTGGCGCTAGTAAAGGGAGATATCAAGACCATGTTTGCGTAAGTATCAATCGCATTGTCTCAAAATGACCGTGGCCTGCCATGCTATGTTTGGTTTTGAAAGCTGGAATTAGATAACTGACAAGTTTGACTCAGTCAATGATATAATGATGCTACAATAAACGATTTGACTTGAAAAGAATACTGCATATAGGTTTCAGCTGAAGGCTTCACACAGATACTAACTGATAAACATGTGTTCCTTGCTCTGTCTGCGGGGACTGGGAACTGCAATTCATTTTATTTGTTCTTATTATCTGCTATTACAGTTATGAAGATAACCCAGAACCAGCAACACCAGAAGCTGCAGCAGGTGACGGTAAAGAAGACAAGAAGAACGATTAGATCTGAGAATATTGATCTCTGCTATCATCGACACTGCGCCACGGTCAAGTAAAGCTGAGATATCACTAGTGAATAGCGGGATCTCTTCTCGTCCTTCTGTTTGATTCCATCTATCAACCGGTCATTGCCAGCTTTTCAGACAGTGTACTTTGTGTGTTATTATTATTGACTTGTTGAGCTATCTGTTTGTCAGTTGTTGTTACATCTCTTGTTTTGTCTCATTAGTGTAGGTGTCAGTCATGTTATTTAGTTCATTCTATCATTACTTCTTCTTTTGGCTTGTGGAGTTGTCACTCCATATGGGATTTCTTGGTAGGATGACAACTCCACAAGCCAGATGACATAAGACTGTAATTTTTACAAAGAGAACATTATTTCTTATCATTCATTTATAAACTATAATTGTTTTATTATCAATGAATGATATTCGCAAATTATAAAACACTCATAATTTTTATACAGGGTAAATTTAAATTGGAAAGGAAACGCTCTATCATGTGTACACATCGATATGAGGCATTTAGCAAAGAGTTTTGAGTTAGTCCGATGGCGATCTCTTAATTTTATCAGCTCACGTTGATGTCAAGTGTATCCAAAAAAGTAGCCATGTCTACCATCATCGGAGACAGCGTCTCTTTGTACAAACCTGTCAATCAAAGCTATTTGTTGAGTAAATGGAAAGATATGTCTTAGAAGTCCGTGACGACAATGTTCTGACAATCCAACCAATATTCAGAATGAGATGTTTTAGGTAATGGCATACTCAGATAAATAGGGAGTGCAATGGGTAGGACGCGGGTCTCTCAAACAACAGTTCCCGTGTTCGATTCAAATCATGGTGGTGTTAGAAAGGGCATCTGACCTGAAATGCCCATGTACCACACTACACTAGGTATACAAGTCTGTAGGTACTCGTACTGATACTTGAAATCAAAAAACCAGTAACAACAAGGTTTGTTACAGAGCACCACGGGGTATCGAGACTATAAATGAACGTGAGATTTTTTATACTCAGATAAATACATTTACATGCACCTGGATTGGTGACACATCCATGCAGTGCTCCCCTTAGAAGTATATACTCAGTTTTGATGCCAGCTGACTGAAGTTTCTCCTGGTAGTCTGAAGTAAATAATACTACAGTCTGTTATGACTATGACTAAATGACCCTATTTCTGCAGAATATAAATTAATTTCTTCTGCTTGTAAGCCTGACAGGGGCACAGCATAACTGCATTAGAAATGGGCTATGGACAAGGTTTTTGAGCCAAATTAAGATTCCATGGGTTATATATGGTAGCAGCAAGCAACGGTCATTTCCTGAACTCTTTGCCTAGAGAATAATTGAAACATTTTGGCATAGTTACTGTTTGAACCTGTGCAGTTTGTACGTAAATGTATAGGGTAGGGACACTATCATTGCGCTATTGCACAACACAAATTTCATTGCTTCCAATTGCTGCCTATACAAATTTAGCCCCATTAGAGCCTATCCTCGGGCTCACTGATCAAAGCTTTGAACTAGCGAAAATCTCTAAACTATAGTGTTTTCTATAAGTGTGTATTAACAATCTCTAGCAGGCTTCTCAGTTTTTAGAAATTTAAAAATCGCCCTGCTAGATCTTAAGATATAAGAAATGCAATATATCATGTTAAACAATATCACTGTGGCATTGGACATGCATACTGCATTTTACAACAATTTTCCAGTTCCAATCAAGCTATTGTGAGATGCCTCTGAATAGAAAAACAAAAAAAGGTATCCCAAAATGGCAGAGAAATAAGATTGATGGTTTTTTGGTTCTTCATCTTACCTGCACTCTGATCCGCTAGCGGGTCACATTCTGCAACAACAAACAAAGCTGCTGGAATGCCATCAAATGTAGTTCTACTGAGTGGGCAACATAGAATTTCTGTCTCATCCTCTTTACTATTCAAAAAGTTGTTGTGAAACCTGCAAAGGACATAGAAGTTGTGTTGTAATGGACGGCATACATGTAGATGGTCAGCAATAATTCAATACAATATGCTAAAAACAGGCTAAAAACCCTTTGATATAATCAAACTTCCGATTGAACAAGAGTGTTTACCTGTTTCCACAATAATTTCAAAAACTCCAGTCACAATAATAAGATGTATTGGCATAGGATTATTTAAACCTGAATTTTTGAGCGTACAATCTTGTTATCGAAGTTGTCTCTGATGACAATGCATGTTAGCCAGTGTTTGAAAAAAAATCATTCTAGGCTATCAGGAGTTATTAGCTCTTTTTCTCTGAGATGACAAGTCTAACGTTTACCTGCATATGGTCAATATTTTGACCATTAATGCCCATTAATGAGCATCAATCTATGACAGCCCACAACCATTTTGACATTCTGTCACTTACCAATCACATAGCTCATCAGTCAGTAGATATCCCTCACCATACTTTTTGTAGGAAGGGTAAGATTTCAAGTTGGAAAGCGTCAATGATGGATATATTAAAATCTGTAAAAATAGCCATATCTCTTTATGCATTATGCAGTTGTGGACCAGATAAATCTCTGCCTAGGTAGGTGATAAACTCTTCATTCTAATCAAAACATCAAAAACAAGAGCAGACTGCAGCTATAATAATTCATTATAGAAATGTATTTTTCTTAGCAGACATGCCAAGGTTAAGCTGCGGGAGGACAACATTTTTTCTTGAATTGACACTACATGAATTACCTGGTAGTTAAGACCTTCAACGAGATGGCAGACAGTGGCGGCTATGTTCCCTCCAGCAGAATCCCCAGCCACGCCCACTATTGCCGAGCTGTTATTGGCCAGTCCTTGCTTATTGTCTAGAGCCCATCTAACCACAGCCTCAGCATCTGTATAACAAGCTGGAAACTTGTGTTCTGGGCTCAGTCTGTACTCTACATTAACCACCACACAGCTGCATTGACTGAAAGTTTAGAACCGATCAGTAAGAAAATTTTTAAGAGCGCTTGTGGCGAATGTGATTTCTTGTCGGTACTTCAGATATAATCGGTCCAGCGAATCAGTGAATGATCTGAGCTAACTGAAGTGAAGTTACATTAGAAAAACGCATACCTACAAGTGTTTTACGAAGGGCAAGAAGACTGGAGAATGGAAATAGAGTAAGAAATAAATATCAGGGCTTGCGGTGACTGAGTAGTCAGTGAATATGATACATACTGAGAAATCATTTCACACAGCTTCATGTGCGATTTCCTGCTGCCCCATGTCCAACCTCCACCATGGAAATATATCATTATGTTTTTCCACACACCACCTTGAGGTCTGAGTACGGTTACAGGTATCAAATACTCAACATCTCCATCTACAGAAGATATCATCTTCTCCTCAGCTGTCCCAGGGAAGACAAAGTCACCTTTCAGCTCAGCGTCACACCTGTTTGAGTTCGCTCTGAGTTCTCTCAGTGGAACAGATAAGTCAAGTTTACCTGCAGCATTCACCACATCAAGCCTAGCTTGGGATTCCTTATTCAACTTTGCCACTTCCATTCTGTTCTTTTAGCGGCTAGTAAAGACACGTAACTGAAATCTAATAAACACTCTTATCTTAGATACAAACTCCAGCCTCAAAATCATATCAAGATAAATGCTATATACTATAACCTAAACCTGCAGGCTGAAAATCCTAGATTAAGTTATCGGTGTTATACGAACTTTTCAATGATATCTTATAGATTTATTTCAAAACTAAAAGTTCGCTGATATACGTGATACCTCACCCAATAGTCGGACAACTATAAGGCGAGGGAGACTAAGGTCAATCACAGAGGGGTACGTTTTGGTCCACATTAATGTTCCCAGGTCAATTATGGAAACAATGGTCACACCATACCATGATATCCACCTGGTGTCGAATCTGCGAGGGCATTTGAAATAGGGGCTGGGTGACTTATAGATGTAACATTTTTACCTTCAACGTCCCCAATTCACCTTATAGTCATGCAACTATTGGTTAGGTATTACGGTACAATATTTCGCAGTTTTGGCACTTCTGAGCCAGATTGCGAGATTAAATACCATGATCTTTTCATCTTGAGGGTAGGCCTGGACAGTTTACCACCTGTATGTCACTGCATCAGTAATGAGTTACGTCTTGGCATTCAAAGTTTTTTTTTACTAAATCAGATCCCTCCATCCCACATTGCAATTTTAGGGACTTAGAATTATTCACTCTGTTACGACATTTCATGTACTTACCTAGTAGTTTCATGTACTCTGTTGTATGAGATACGGTAGATCTGCAACTTACGAATCGTCCCAAAATAAGTAAATAATGTTATCAGATTTCAAAAAGATAACCTGGTTAACAGTAACACACAAACATCGTTTTCGAAATATAGGATCTTCGGATGATCAATGTTTATAGTTTCTCACAACTGCTCTCAGTTCAGAATTAAAAATCATAACAGTGGTAGCTAATTCAAATATATTTATGAGGATCACAAAAACTCAACTGACTGCTGCAACTATTAGGCACATGATTATTAAGTGTACATGCATTATCAGATACGTAAGCGTGAATGAAGTCTTGTGTTCTTGAAATTGGTGTACCCTGAGGATCAGGATCTTTCCAGCAATCAGAAGCTCTCTAAGAAGGCGACTAGACCGTCGATTGCAGGTTTAATTGTGTCTTTGTATGAACCTGAAACAAGTAAAATGATGGCTTCACATCACATCTGCTGGTCCCCATATGCAACAGCGTATCAACAAAAAATGTTGAGACATCATTTCTTCGGTAGAGAAGAACCATTTATATAAGGTCAGAAAGTTTAATTACACTGCTCTAGTTTGACATCCGACCATTCATTTGTGTATTTATGTAAGTTTGACCAAGATTGATAAACCAACTCTCCCTGAGAGAAGCAGATTGAATTGAATTTAATAGCGATATAATACCGGTATATAACTTTTTCAGTTGATTACAAAATCACATGGAGCTGTGGTTGAAATTTGTTTTATGAAAGACCCAGCACTGTATCATAGAACATATATCTGTGTATTAGTTATTGGCTTCGCCCTCCACACAATACTTAAATACAACAGTCATCTGACACCTCCAATATTTACGCATTTTGTACCTGGTTTGTTGATACAGCCATGCAGTGTCCCCTGAAGCAAGATATAGTCTGTCTTTACTCCACTAGCTTTCAATTTTGTCTGGTAAGCTATAAAAACAATTACAGTAATTTTACTATTAATACAGAGTAACACAATTAATTATCTCTCTCATATAAAAGACAAAGAACGATTAATCTTTCAAACTAAAACAGTTGGTGCAAACAGTTGTACTCTCTTTCGTACAATCCTACTGGACCCAATAATTTTTTTGAAAAACTGATAGCTTTTGAATTTTTCACGCTGACACCATGCAGCCGGTATGATAACATGCGATATTGGATTACATTACAATGCGATGCGTAAGAAAGGTTGCATCCAAAGCTGCAGGATTCCACATACCTGCACTTTGATCAGCGAGTATGTCACATTCAGCAACAATGAATAATGCTGGAGGAAGACCATTGAATGATGTACGATCCATTGGACTGCAGAGCAGGTCTTCTCCATCCTCTTTGCTTCGCAAAAAGTGAGCAGTAAACCTGTGTAGTACAAAACAATATTTGTTGATAGATAGAAAGAAAAATAAAAAGAATGGAAGTGATACAACTTTACACTGAATGGGAAATTGTCGGTATTGGACTTGACCCTATTGGTATTCCTTTCAGCCCTTTGAAAGGAGGGCTCTCTGCTTTGAAACAATCAAGTACACTGTACTATTTGTGTTGGGACGATACTGGTTATTTTAGTTCAGAGCAGGTTTCAGTACTTAAGCCTCAGTTCCTGCGGTTCTACGATGCCCGGGTTCTGGTACCTGCTTCTAGGTACCAGGGTTTAGTACAAGGTTTTTTTGAGGGGGTTATTTGCATTTTTCTCATTTTGGTACTAGTTCGGTTCCAAATCAGGTGGAACCTAAAGCGTTGGATTGGAACCCTAAATTGACTGGAACCTAAACTGCTCAAAATTTTTGGTACCAAAATACTGCAAGTTGCGGTTCTTTTGGTATTTTCTAGTTCTGTACATGTAACTTATTCATCTTTCAAGTAAATGACAAACTGCTGGGGATTTAGTGTAAATTCAATAGTTTTACTGTCCCAAATTTTATAGTATTTTATTGTATACCATGGTAATAGTATAGTATGATAATGAGCAAGAAGCAATGAGAAAGAATAATTTAATGATGTATGGAATATGTATGTACTTCCTACCAGTCCATCAGCTCCTCTGTTAGCATGTGACCATTACGAAATCTCTCAAAGGATGGATATTTCTTCTGACCAGCTATGGTAAGCACAGGATACACTAATACCTGATACATGATAATACATAATTAATAAAACAAGCAATACCGGATGGTGTTTTTTTATAGGGGGTCGCCGAACTTTTAGAGAAACTTTACCTTCTAGGAGAAGAGAGTATCCTGGGCATCTAGACTTCCAGAACGATAAGCATAAGATAGACGTTTCAACACAGCATGAAGACAAGTTTCAAATCTATTGTTGTCACTGTGATTCTTAGCTCTACACATTTGGTATGACTAAAAATACCTATATTTATATCATATTATATGTGTCAAAAACAGCAGTTATCAGGGGTATAAAAAATCCCTGTAAAAACGAGATTATAATGCTTGCTCACTGGTACACTTCAAGAGTTAAAAACATTACATCATATCAGCAGTTAACTCACCAGTACATGTACATCTACAGATATAAACTGGGATGGTGTAGGACAGCCCCTCAAGCAATAGAGACAAGAATAAAGCCCCGGATTATCAATAAGCCTATGAGAACTTGAATAACAGATCGCAACTATATTGGTAAATCTCTCGCAGTTAGGACAGACAGGGTTGGCTCAATTTCAACTTGGGGATCAGCTTTTAGATTTACCTGGTAACTAAGACCTTCAACGAGATGGCAGACAGTGGCGGCTATGTTCCCTCCAGCAGAATCCCCAGCCACGCCCACTATTGCCGAGCTGTTATTGGCCAGTCCTTGCTTATTGTCTAGAGCCCATCTAACCACAGCCTCAGCATCTGTATAACAAGCTGGAAACTTGTGTTCTGGGCTCAGTCTGTACTCTACATTAACCACCACACAGCTGCATTGACTGCAAACCAGAAGGTTGTTCATTGTATGTCAACCGAACTATGAAAGGACAGAAAACAGATCCTGAATATGCTTTTAATTGCCAAACACATGATAAAGGAGAAAATACTCTGTGCACAAATATCTTTAAATTTTGGTCCATCTGGCGATAGTAAGATGGCAAATGTTATAGTTACAATGTATATTGTCCCACTTACAGTGATATAAGTTCACAGATCGCCATGTGAGATTTTCTACTACCTCTGACAAAACCACCGCCATGAAAATAAACCATCACATTCTTCCAACCGTCACCTTCAGGTCGTAGCACAGTTACAGGTACCTCATACTGTATCCCATTATCTACAGAAGGTACATTTCTCTCCTCGCTGGTACCAGGGTACACAAATTTTCCCCTGACTTTAGGATCATGACGATCAGCCAGAGCTCGGATCTCATCAAGTGGTAGGGATAAGTCCAGCTCTCCTGCTGCTAGAACAGCCTGTGATTCCTTACTAAGCTCAGCTGATGCCATAGCCATAGCTTCAGGATTTGAATGGATTTACTCACAGCCAATACAGCAACGCGCTGTTGTAAACACCAGCTTGTTTATATGTACGCGTGTATATAGTAGTATGATAAGATGAGATTTATGACAGGGTCACATCGCTAAGGTCAGCCTAAGCACTTGACCTAGCCAGCAGCATTGTAAATTGAGGTGATAGAATGTCATAGGAGTAGCATTATGATGAAAGAACCAGCATAAAAATACAGCTTGGTACTGAGGGAACTGCCTATTTGCAGTGAAAAGATTATTTAAAAAATGTTGGCGGCTCTTATGTCGATGTGATAATTATGTTCGACAATAGGTACAGAACAGAGCCCAAAAGAAGGATACTCGTAATCACCCTGCACATGATTTTAAATTTCTTTACTTTAATGCTAGTCATGATCGAAGTATTTCCTAACAATGAGATCCACACACCACACATCGTATGTAAATGTACAGCCCCGACACTTCAGTAGCTTTCTAGTGACTAATTCATACAATGATGGACATGAAATGTTTGCATATCTAAGAATAAAAATTTTTGATATACGCACATTAACATCCATACACCTGCAATCCCCCTCCCCGATGTAAATAAAAAACAGAAATAAAGGTATAGCTACCCTGAGTTATCTTCCCGATGAAAATTGGAGGAAAACTCCAACACAACAAAGATTTTGATAACTTACTGAAATTGGCATAATGTACAATTGACATAGAAAATGAGGGAAGGCTGCCAAGGATGTCAAATGCAAATCAATAAGGGTTATAACATAGGTCAAATCAAACACATTTAAATTGTATTTTTTTATACTGTTTCAGTAAAACATGTGTTAGCCTGACTAAACGTGACTTCCTAGGCTGGGCAGGCACACAAAACGACTGATTACCACCTAAGGCTATACAGTGTAGGGAGCTCAGAGCTTAGAGAAAAACTGTGTTACTGCAGTTATCATCTCTTCATTTGTCTTCTTAAAAATACCTAAAAAATAAATAGAAACCCATTTTTACACCTTGCTAAAACTCAGTGCTTAACAGCGTTCTGCTAGGACTAGATGGCTGTGTAAAAACCTGATAGCTGAGATAAGCATAATAGCGTAGGAGGAAAGTTTAGACTCCAAAACATGTAGAAGTGGGTATCCTTGTAATGAAGGCCGATGAACAGTGTCCTATTAAAAAGCGTAAAGCCACAACTATTAAAACATACCTGGCCTGGTGACAAAACCATGGAGAGCTCCCTTAAGAAGTACATACTCCGTCTTCACTCCATCTGCTTCAAGTTTGGTGCGATAATCTAATTAAAATACAATCAAAATAAATACATGTAGATAGCTATACTGTACAGGTTACCAGTTTTTTGGAATACTAAAGATTTCAGTTTTTATGTGTGACCATATGAAGAATTGGGAAAATCAGAAGTTAGAAGAAGAAGTCAAGATTGGTAGTTAGAAGACCACAAAAAGTGAAGATAAACTGTAAAGACAGGCATCTTAAATGGGAAGATTGGAATACAATACAGCAGCCGTTATGAGTGCCAAGCTTTTGGCACTTGTTAGTGAGTTATGCGGCCCTGAAGGTTCATCGATTAATGTCTACAAGTTTAAATATTTTGTCACTCTATCAGTGTGTAATTTTATGTTGCATGCATGATAAGTGTTATGGCAGACATGCGAGTATGAGTCAACACTGTTTCTGTTTCTGGATCAACGAGAAACAGTTTAGTATTTACACTAGTTTAAGGCCTTAAACTGGTGTCCAGGGCCCTAGTAGAGACCACTGGACCACCTCAATACTAGGGCCTGAGACAACAGTTTACACCTTCTTTTCTTTCTTTTTAAGAGTTCCAACAATAACTACTATAGCTAGTATAATACAAAGGAGCCAAATTGTAATTTTTCTCTGGAAAAATGATGATCATCTCAATCTAATAATTAAATTACTATTTAGATTATCATACCGGGTGCCTGATCTGCCACTGGGTCACATTCAGATATAACAAATAATGCGGGTGGTAATCCTATAAAAGACTCTCTTTCCATAGGAGAACACAGAACACTCTCAGCTTCTTCCTTGTCGTTCAGGAAATTCTGCATGAACCTGTAAACAGTATAATTATTTAATGTAACTAGATGAGTAAATATTACGTAGTTAGAGCTCAGCGTTGACATGTTGATTATTATATATTTACTACAGCTCATATTAAATTTATCAATTTGGGAATTGGCGATGAGAGAATAATAATTATGAAAAATTTTAGTCGGACATTGATGACATCTAGTTTGAATGCCAAATATATGTTTATAAAGTTTTACTTGTCTAGGGTATAGAGTTTTTTGAATAAAAGTACCAAAGTCACGATAATGAATGAATTCAGAAGCTGTTGCTTAGCCAACGATAGCATCAAGCAATTAGGGCAATTAAGCCTTTTACAGCAAACATAGATTTGGGACCATCGGTCAATAGGTGGCCATGGGTAACTCAACCAAGGACAACCCACCACGCCATGAGCTGTGCAGAAAGTATATAGCCTTCGCTGTACTTCTCATATGATGGATACATCCTCCTAGCAAGCATAGTCAGAGATGGATATATCAACACCTGTGTTTAGTAGAAACAATCAATTGGGTTAATATGCATGAATGTATTAGACTGAACAAGAATTCCGTTCCTGACAAATTACGGTGGCAAGACCTGCAGAAGCCAGCCAGGAGAGACCATAAATAAGTGCTTATAAATAAAACTTTCTTTCCATGTATTCATACAACAGATTATTGTGACACCAGTAAAGAATATCCTTGGCTGTCATTAACAAAAATCCACAACAACAGATACAACCGCCACCTCAAATGTACAACGCATTGATTCATATGCAAATCAATCAGATTTGAGCCACAAGAGGCTTCCAACCTGCTATTGAAGTTGCTCTCTCTAACTGGTCACTGCACTTGAACATGAACGTTACCTGATAAGCCAGCCCATTGACGATATGGCACACCGAGGCTGACAGATTAGCACCAGCCGAATCTCCAGCAACTCCCACTATAGCTGAGCTGTTATTGGCTAGTTCTCGTTTGTTATCCAGAGCCCATCTAACCACAGCCTTAGCATCAGTATAACAAGCTGGAAACTTGTGTTCAGGACCCATACGGTACTCCACATTCACCACCACACAGTTACATCTCCTTCAAAGAAAAATTGGCAATGGTCAAGCCAAAAAATTTTCAAATTACCACAATACCTTACAAATTGAGGTCCCTTTCACACTAGCAACGTCTTAAGCAATGTGCAATAGATAAAAAAAATTCAGTGAAACGGCCTTGGTTGACTTCATGTCATTAGCCGGCAGGGTGGAGCAAACAGGTATCAGAGTTACTTAACACATAGTTATGAAATACAAAATTTTTAAAACTTACTGAGCAATGATTTCACAGATTCTCATGTGAGATTTTCTGCTGCCCATCACAAAGCCACCTCCATGGAAGAAAACCATTATATTTCCCCAGCTTCCAGAATCTGAAGTTGGTTGTAGAATGGTAACAGGCACTTCGTATGATTTACCTTTGTCCAGCGCAGGAACCATTTTCTCAGTTGATTTACCTTTGAAGTCAAAGTCACCAATCAGCATAGGATTACCCGCTTCAAATACAGCCCGTAATTGTTCTATCGGTAAAGTCAAGTCCATCGGACCAACAGCATTGAATATATTCATAAATGCCTGTGACTCTTCGGATAACGGAGCCGCCATTTTGGTGAACAGTGCTAGTCCCTGATGCGCAGGTTAGGGGCTCTAACTCTTAACACGGCTGGTGTATGGCACCGGGAGTTAAACCTTCTAAAACTTCTAAACATGATAGCAGTCTACATTGTATCTTTCATCGTGATAACAGTCGATTTGAAAACACGCTAGTGACAGATAAGATTTATCATAAGCGAACTTTGCCCTCAGTTATGTGTAACTGCCATCACATGCTAGGATACCAGTGTCATCATGCGTTACTTCTGAATCTTGAAATTTTATTGTATTAGCGAAATCTTTAGTACTCCAACAAGAATGATACTGGTATTGCGAAACGCGAAATTATACATACTAGTTTTTTAAAACAATTCTAAACTACGCCAAATTCTTGTCCAGCTTAGTCTGCCAATGAGCAAACCAGGGAGAGTGGTTGTTAACCTACGAGTCGGTCCTTCCTGATACAAGCAGTAAATAGGATCAAGGTTCAAAGATGTCAGTCTATGAAGCAGGTTTATTGCATTTAAATAAAACATTCTGCAACAAAACATGACTAGACAGCTGAAATCAGTATCTGTCTCCGCAGATCTGCAAAATGCATCTATCCTATGCATTAATTGGACTTTTTTTGCTGTGTTATGAGGCTTATTTTAAAAAATAAATGCCTAGTAAAATCAGTTCATACTGAATGGTGCGAATGCATGTTTGTAATGTCAGTGTTTAGGTGCGTCGAGGAGCACATCTTGAAATGCTGTCATTGATTTCTTAGCACATGTATATAAGTGTACTATATATACCATCATTACAGAACTCACAGCATGGCGGTGGCTGCTCTATATATTAGCAATTATCCTACGATCATTCTGAAATATAAAACATGAACTACAGTTTATTTCTACATTAGGTTATAAATCAGAGTACTCAATTCTGCATAACGGGTGAGTATGCAGGGAATAACATGGAATATGGGTTTGTACTCCCCTTAAGAAAACAGCAGACAGCTCCCCACAAAACCTGCGAAGTTCTCAGGCATTTCTTGCTCCGCTAGTGACAGGCAACCTTGTTCCAATTACATAAGTTGATGGAAGTTTCTTAGGCATGATTGCAGTTGGATATCTTTGCAGTTGACTAGGTTTACTTTGGTCACAGAAGGTAAGTTGAGAAGATGAACATTCTCTGATAGAGTAAATATATCAGACCATTTCCTGACTTAACTGGTTTCTCAGAATAAGGCAATGCTATAAACTCATTACTTCCTATCATAATAGCACAATACTAAACGAGATAATCTGGACTACTGACCATCATATAAGCCTTATTGAGCTCTCCAGTGTTGCGGGCTAGTCAAGGTGGCGGTGGTGGCCTGGGTAACGGGGGTTGAGGGGGCAAAGGCGGCCTCTTCTCCGCTCCATTACCATTCTCAGAACCAGATAGCCTAGCCTTCTTCATCGGCGATCCATCTAATGTTGTCGCTGTACTAGAATGATGCCGATGATGATGCCTAGATTTTTCATGATTCCTGCCAGAGATAAATTTTTGTCTCTATACTGTCTGAACAAATTTCTGACAATGATAATCATACTTTGATACATGAACTAAAAATAATTTTTTTCCCATATTAAAATAATCAACCCTGGCATTTATGCTGGACGGTATCTTTCAGCTGCTTATGAGTCAAAAATCCAGTATACCAGGGGCTTATCACTGAGCCCTTCCTCTCAGCATTTCTCCGACAGTCATTGTCAGAAACGATGGTTTCAGGTTACAAGAAAATAAAGCACGCATGACGCATACACATTGCTCTTGAACCTAGTTGGTGGCCCGTACCCTAAACAGTACCACTGAGGTATAGACCACCTCATGGTATGAATTCTCTGCAAATGATGCCAACCTTTGGCAGCGTAGATAGAACCTTTTTGGTAACCTGGTATACACACCTAGATTGACTATATGGATTATGTGCATGCTGCTGCGACCCCGCAGGATGGGGTGATATACTATTTGATTTACTAGATGAGTTACTATGGCTTGATGAATGAGGGTCTTTAGGATATGATCTTTTTAAGTCACCCTTTACCAGAGGGCTCTCTCCATGCAACGCTCGTGACTTACTACAAACGATACAACAAATCACATTGTAAGGAAATGATATCACGATAGACTCTTGCAGTCCCCGCTGCCAATCACACCATTCAACCACACCTATTAAGTCATCATCATACAACAGAAAGGCTGCGCTTACACCAGTCATTCAGCATATTCAATCTTTGACATCTAATTGTTACGGAGTTATATCCACTTCATGCAGAGGGTGACAACTCGTAACAACAACAAATGTCAAACAAATTTTGGAAGACTGATCAAGTAATATCATAGGGAGACATAGTAGCCTATCAGACGCTGCTCACCTGCTATTAGGATCAGATGTCGGTGTAGAGGTTCGACTTCGATGTTCAGCGTATGTCTTAGCAGGAGGTGCCGATGAGCTACCAGACTTACTGGAGGTGTGAGCTTTCTCTGATGAGGCCGTGCCCGGGTGGTGGGATGTGTGTGGTCTGTTAGATGAGTGATGAGGTGACGGACGATGTGGGGCAGGACTAGGCCGGTGTGGGGCAGGTGAGCTTCCTCGTGAGTTAGGACTAGCATCTGCCTTCTATAACAAGTAATCAGAACAACATGTCAAGGTGTGATACAGACATGGTATTTGAGCGTTACATTTTGACATTTGAAAGTTTCAAGAGTACCGAAATTATAAAAGCCTCTTTTATAGATGGCAATTAAAGTCCACAAGTGCTATCTTATACCCCAACTGGTAAGTAAATTGAGAGAAGATAATAAATGTCCGCAATAAGTGTTGTCGTTATTTTTAGAGGTTCTGTCTCAATCAAGTACATGTATATCGATCAATCATTCTAGGATAATTCAACAGCTTTATTTATTTTGAAGCAGTTTACCGGTAACAGAAAAGTGAAGCTTGATTCCTTACCTGCAATTGAGAAAGTAGCTGTCTTTTAAGTTCAGGATTGGCTTTCTCCATAATGGTCAAGTATTTCTTTGATATATCTTTAATTGAAACACGATGTCTATTAGACCAGATGAATTACCCCGGGTTATGTTTTACTTATGGTAATACGTTTTAATCAATGATAATATTGTATTAGGCATGTAGATACCATGACATAATTACAGAAGTTTAAAGCGATGCATATACGTAACGATCTAGCCAGCTTACAATTTCAAGTGAAAAGAAAAAATTCCTTACCTTCCAAAGTCCTTATAGAAGAATCCTTACCTTCTAATCTCTCACTAGATAGGTCAGGAGCAACATACTGCCACCATAACCGTCCTTCTCTAGATTGAAACTGCAACAGAGCAGTTTGAAGTTCTTAGCTGGATACGTATGTGAACATTTAACCAGAGACATTGACATATGTAATATTGCATTTTTATTCTGGTAAATAGCCCAAAGAATCTTTTCCATATTGAGTGGGATAATTTATAATGCAGTGCATAATGTGGATAATGCATATTTTCATCATATTTCTCTGCATTCATTGCCAAAATATACAGAGTGAGGTGAAACACAGAGTAACGGATGAGGAGGAAGGACGAGGCAAGTATTAGGATGTAATTTTAGCGTTTCCACACCCTAAAAATCAAGGTAGCTCAAATCGAGGTTTAGATTAAAATTTGAATTTTGATGCATTCTATTTTCATAAAATTTCCAAGTAGCTAAATCAAAGTATTAGGAAGATTTACTTCTCTAAGGTATAACTATCATCTATGTTTTAGAGGAAAAAAACTTTATTTTGGGAGTTTCTCACAGAAAATGGTACTACATAAAGTGGCATAATGATATCATTTTAGCAGCACTGAATCATAACTCCTCTATTATAATTAGGATCTATCTGTTGTTACAATAACCCCTGTTGTTATAATACATACCTCCCAATCTGTCCATTTACATGCTAGATGTATGGCAACAGCTGCTATTACTTCTGGACTGTGCTGTACACACATATTGGTCAATAATAAACTGAAACAAAATTAAAAAAAAACATGTACCAATAAATTCTCATATTTATGAGAAATGACTTTTTTTTGGAAACTTTTTTTAAAAATAAATAAGAGCCTGAGATTGTAAATAATAATAATGTACATGTATGATGACCAAGATCAGAGGATCAAGTGCCGTGAGCTTGATAATATCGTTAGATAAATATTGGATAAGTTGACAGTATACCTGTTAGTGGAGAGGAAGTAGGACAATTGAGACAAATCTTTAGGAACTGTAAAATAAAAAAAATTATACATAATACATGTACATGACACATTTATGATATATCATCGAACAAGAGATTCAACAGTGCAGAGATTTGGTCCAAGATATCCATCATATGGACGGTTTACAATACAAGTGCCAGTTCATGTCATATCAAGTAGTGGTACACATCTGATCTAAATTTCATGCAAATATCCGGTCTTTATATTAAGATGGCCGCAAAAGCCATTGCAGTTAAATTATGGGAAGCAAAATCTGCTAGCATGAAGTGAAAAGCAAGCAGTGGTAAGAGATTGATCTACTTCTACATGATCACAATGACGGAACAACAATCAAAGCGGGGAATACTCTGTTGATTCTCAGTTAAACTGACATTTTTTGAATGTGACACAACCTGATCAGGGTCCGGGCAGGTGCCCTAAAGAATGGTAAATTGTCTACTCATTTGGAATGGTACTTTTTCTATTGTAGGTTGAAGTTTGACTTCATTCAGCAAACAAATTTTTGTTTCAGATAGGCATCACAAGTCCCTACTCCCACAGCAATCCCAATCATGTTAACACCCACCCCCCAAAAAATAATTGAAATGACACTAAAAATTTAAAATAAAAAAACCAAACCACAAGAAATATTACAGAACGGTTAAAAGAAATATTAGTGACAATCACAGAGACCATGATAGGATTCTATTCCATATCCCCGAGAGCATGATTATATCGCACAGCAGCCATCACACCATGCTAAAGCAGCCAGGGGTCACAATATGCAATCAATTAATAAAATTAATAGTAAATATTGTGAAGCATGCCATCAATACTGTTAAAGAGGAGTTGTACATCAAATTGCTTAGTATCACCACATATATCAGGTCACAATACATATATGTGCACAAAATCACACAAAAAGTATTATGTGAAGAAGAATGATATGAGATAGAGAAGCAGTGTTTGTAACACCTGACTGTCTCCTGTAAACACCTTACCTTTAACGAGTTTGCAGAGTTTGATAATATGCGTGTTGGAGTGATCTATGGTCACATTGAAACCTACAACAATCGCTATGGATGCATTTAGACTGTCAGTAGCGCGATGTCTTGTCTATGGTACAAAGCAGCCTCCACAGATCTCAATAGGAGATCATGGCGCGGAGACTAACATTGAAAACCACAAGAACCTGCCTGCAAGGTTCGTCTTAAACAACGCAGCTACAAGTCTACAGCACTTCAACATTGCATATTGTTGTGTGGTTATTTAGCAATGTTGCTGCTTTAGCTGACCAAGCCAATAAGGGGCTTAGGGGTAGCCACCATGGTACAGCTAGCGAGCGTTTTGCTTCAGACCGCCAAATTCATGGAATTAGACCAACTACCCAAGCACCACACACACCTAGGGTTTGTAGTAATATATTCTCATGTATAACCAAGTCCTGAGCCTTGTTAAGATATTCCTAAAAAAGAAAAAAACACAACAGTTAAAAGCATTTGGAAAGCATTGTAGATGTCAATGAACCGAAATGCCAAATGTTTAAGGTAAAGCTTTGAAGAAGGGAAGCACCAAAACAAATATTTCTTAGGAAAACCTAAAATTCTGTTCTGGAAGAAGCATTTCAAGAAAGGCATCTCTTCCTAGAATATAGGTTACACTTAACTGTGATGCCTGGATTAGGCATATAACTTACACAAATAATATTTCAAACTGGAATTTTTAGTTTTGCAAATGGGAGACTTGTTAAAATTAAATTCAGCTCATTAATGGATTTCCTTGAGCAATGTTTCATCAATTTATAGCGCTTCGCTTATATATATTGTATATCAGAGCAAAGAAATCTGCTTCCAATAGAGTGCCAGGGTCTCTATCATCTCAGGTAAGCTATATAGCTACATATAACATTTTGTTTGAGTCCAACATGAAAATCTGAAGCAATTTTGTATGAGTTGAGGTGGGACTGACTGACGAGCTTTGAACGGGTTTGTAGGGTTTGCACTTTACTGGAGAAAGATAAGGCTCAACCATCTAGAGGAATTATTAGATTTTTAACAACTTACGGAACTATTTACATCAAGTACAGAGGGGGTATCCTTGTCTTTATCACGTGTGAAAGAATGACCTGCTTTAATAATGTGTTCTATTTTCTTTGGCTGTTCCTCAACCTTTGCTGAGAGAAAAAGACAAGCCGCGGCCATACTCTACAAACAAACAATACAACAGATATCTTCAATCTTTGTTGGAAGTCATACCAAAAAGTGATGTAAAAGGTACAACACAACACCATCATGCTGGTAGCCTAAGCAAGTAAAGTATCACACAAGCCGACCAATATTCAATCAGCCTGGCGCAGACCGACATATATGACACTGTAAAGATAAGCTATGGAGTACTGAACAACGAATCGTTTGTAGGCTACATGTTAGGTAGGTGCCTTAATGTGTGAACTCATCTAACTCTTACTCATTATCTTATTTTCTTACTTTTTATTTACTACTTACAATTTATATGTTTAGCCTACAAATAATGATTATATACTTACCCGCCAATTAAATTTTTGTAAGGGGTGAAACATATAAAATCTGTGCATATATACAATTGCTGTGTTCATACATAATTGAGAGCTGATAGATTGCATTAAGGAAAACTTTTGAAAGGATTTAAAAATCAAAATTCTTATTTAACAACCACTAGTATGCCAATTACATAGTAGGGTAAATTGGGACGCTGCATGTTCTGGCATTTTGGTAATTTGCTCAGTTCAGTGGCAACAAAAACAGAAATATTATCAAAACAACTTTGTACACATGTTTGACCATTCAACTCAACAAACACAAAGTCAGCAATTTCCAAAAAAGTGAAATTTTGTCATATGTTCATTTTTGTGTAATTTGATGATTTGTGTGATTTCGTGCAGAAGACATCGCGCCATTGGTGTCAGATGGTCTTTAATCAAAATAGTGTTAACATGACCATTATTATGTTTTCTATGATCACCGCTAGCAAAATCAAACTATAATCAACTTCACAATTTTTTATTTAGTTTTTTCAGAAAAAAATGGATCAGCGGCATAGGATAGGAAGGTAAAATAGGGTGGGTTGGGACAATCATTCATTACATGCTTGAATGCTTAATTTGGAAAACTGTCGGTAAACTCAGCTTTATTTATGTGTTGATTAATCCATTCTAACTCCTTGATTAATCTTAACTAAAGAAATGTAAAACTATTCTAAGAAACTAATTATGATATTTCTATTCATTTTCAATAACATACCAACTTACCCCAACGGTTCTCTACTCATCAACAATTGCGCTTTAGTGGTTGCACATTGGTCATTCCCTTAACAACATATTAGAGGACCACTGTGCACAAAACCAAGTGAATATACGTATGTCCCCAGGAATCTGAACTACGACCAAAATACAAAAAACTGTCCCAACTTATCCAGCTCTCCCCTTCATTACATGCCTATTTTATTTAAAATTTGACACAATCAATAAAAAAACATGGCATGTTGAGGCCATGTTGAAACATTCCACACACACACACAAAGCTATCAATAGAAATGAAGAAGAACTGAAACTTCTAGTAATAGTCTATAGTAGGCATTTGCAGGGGAGAGTTCCTCGATGTGGTACTCACACCAGTTTTCCCATTTAACTTCTGAGATACACTAGAGCATCTACCATGAAACAACATCTAACAAGGAGTACAGTCATTCTACAGTTCTCATCAAGTCATACCCATACTGCTGATGATGTCCCACATATAATTAGTCTAATACATAAAAGTAGAAGAAAGAAGGCCAAAGAAGATGTAAGTGATAGGATAACCTGAACAGAGGAAGATAGATAGGAAGAGGCTGCTTGTACAAGTGAGTTTTGGAGCACTTGCTTGTGCAATCACACTAAATGCAGAAAAAGACCCACAATTTCATTTTTTTTCATTATATATTGAATATTCTATTTTCTTCTTTCTTGTTTTCCTTCCTTTTTCTTCAATTTATTTCTTCTCAAGTTTGAATGGCTCAAAATTCTCATTATGAAAAGGATACAGTTGTAACCGCTGGCCCATATTCTGTATAAGGTTAGCACAATTTGTTCGATATGCTCCCTCCATTTCTTCTGAGTAGCCATGCTTGATACTGGGGGTTTTTGACAACTGTTCTTTGGTGAAAAGCCATCGCCCCGCCATTTACTATGGAGACACACAGACAGAGCTTTTGCTCAAAACTCCAAAAGCGTTTATTGCAGGTAATAAAACATTTGTTGATTACACACTTGATACTTTCTTTCTACAGCTTACAGAAGCTTTAAAATTATTTTCATTATCTTTTTTAATTTTTTTTTTTATGAAACATTATAAAAAACCTCTGAAAGAGAATTTATTCTTATTTGACAAATATAAAATTTTGGCCTGTCTTCAGTTTTTGACCTATTTACTGCTCTTCTGCCAAATTCACCAGCTGAATGCTGACAAAGCAATTGCAAAACAAGAAAATCTGGATGTGCTGGAATGTAAGGCATTATCTTGCAACATATGTAGATATTACAATATATTTCACCATCATTGTTTCAGATAGTTCATTGGTAAGTGTTTTTGTATTAATCTTAGTTTGCACACTCGGTATTTACTACATACTTGTGGTTTAAATGAAAAAAGTAACTCCACGCAGTAAATCCAACATGGATGCTATGAAATTTTTAAAAGAGAAGACAACTCTTAATGCACCGACCTATGAAGGTGAAAACTAAGTACCCCTTGTCAAAAAGCTTTTTATGAGTATCAAAGGATTGTTTTTGGTCAGCTGTCTCTCAGTTTCATCTTTTTGAAAACAGTGTGGAGAGAACCAAAGTCAGTCCTGGTCTTACCTACTCTACTGGACTGGTAAAGTATTTATGTTTGCACCGCGGTGCATTTTACAATGAGGCTCGGGTACCCACAGTCAAGGTTTTCATAATATACCATCCATGGTATTGGTAGTGTGAACAACTTACGATGGCAACGATTGCTTTTGTGCATGTTGGCAGTTCATGGCTATAGCCTATGATGATAGCACAGAGTTGCTGCCCTACTACTATTGCTGCTTGCTCATCTTGAGGGATTATATTACATTATGTCCATACTATATAATTTATAACACGATGATCAATTTCTTATTACATATGTTGGTCGGTTTATACAAGGAGCTGGATAGGCTAGGTCGATCTCATGCTAGCTATTTGATGTTTTGATGTATTTGATATACGTGACTATAATATGGCCTTAATAGACACATGTTTAATATATTTTATGTAATTTTATCTAAACATGTAGACATGCAAGCGGAGTTAGCCAGCAGGCGTGAATGCAGATATTCATTGAGGCAGTGTCACAAGGCGGCCCTTGATGGATATCAATACTGTCGCACTCATATACTGGAGGATACAAACAGCCCATTCCAGCAATGTAGTTACATATCCACTAAAACTAATCGTCGATGTGTGCAAGCTGCCCTCAAACCTCAGAGAAAAGAAGGGTTCGTATAACGCTGTGTATCTTCGTATGTTGCATATTTTCAGAAATGTAAATGGGCTCTCCCAGATAGCAACCAATGCATAGGATTACCCGGACCCAATATGTCAGAAGACGGACAGAGAAATTATAAGATAATCTCAGCCAGTAATAATTGACTTGTTTAAATAAATGACACTATGTGTAGGATTTCGTCTTTGACAAAAGACTTTTGGAATGCTTGTGAAAGAGGTATCTCTAGGCTCATGGGCCAATAGCAACTGCCTAAATGTATTATACTAGTAGGCCCTATTAAATTTGAATTGAACTAATCAGTCCAACTGCATAATCGCATAAAGCGTGATGATGGTAATAAGGTGAATCTTTGAACACTGAACTATTACATTGTTTGGTGGGGCTCAAACATTTCCTCTTCTAACGAAAAATTATAATGTTAATAGTTGTACAGTGCCTACTGCTGAGCCAATAACATGGATATACATGTATCTGATATAAAAAGCCTCCATGGAACCAGTTGAAGATCAAGTTTTGTCAAGATGGTAAGCATATTGGGCCTACCAATTATTGGTTGAATTTTTCATCACCTTTGTACCCGTCGTTTACAATGTGGTACCGGTATTTTGTTTTTCAGTCTTTGCTCTCAGCATACTGCTAAGGTGAACAGAACGCGTAGTGCTGTAGCTAAGAGACAGCTGATCACTAAGTCTGAATCAGCTGAGAGTCTGCTCAATGATCTGGCACATTACAGCAGCACCTTGTATAATAACAGCAGAACTGACATCAAAGCACAACAACAGGATGCTACCACATCATATCTCGCTGGTAAGTGACAGGGTTCACAACTGCTGAGATGTAGTCAATTAAAACCTTTAATCTGATCCCATACTTTACACAAGCATTGATGTTGTGGTTTGAAGTCTGACAAACATTTTTTTTCTTTATGGTCAATCCAGTTACAAATTTCAAATGCAGATACATCTTTTTGCAACTAGGGCCATTCTAAGCTTGATATTCTTGTGATTTTTTTTAACTTTACATGTATATCACACACTTGTGCTCTGCCTGCATTTGCAATTTACATCGCAATATCTATGATTTGTAATGATGTATTGGTGAGGGTTTGAAATGAATGTGATTATGCTGTCATCCCCTTATATATGAGTTTATTTATATACCGCTTAATGAAATCTGCGAGCAGATAACTTCTAAGCGGTTTGGCACTACATATTACCGCCCGGTCACTGGGTACAAGTAATCCATAGCCGCCACTGGCTTACTTATCACATCCTTTCATACAGTTATGTCATGAATTGGGCCGTGCTAGGTACATTTTATCTTCGGGTATTTAATAAAATACATTAATCACAAAACAGATCGTATTTAATCTTCTATTTTTTTTCGCACAGAGTTAGCCAGCAGTAGTGACTCAGATGTGGAGGATAGAGCTAATATCTCAGCTTCACTCTGGACTCCTGATTCAGACTCGGAAAGCATTGATAGTGAAAATGAAGATGTTTTCAAGTAAGTAACTACAGCTCTCTATGATTTAATTCCAGTAACAATTTTATAGAGAACATAGGAAGTTGTTCCCACATGACCATTGCTAGGACAACTCTCATTCTTGCTTATAAGATTATTAGCAAATCCAAAATCTCTCTTGCTGTATAGGTCATTTTAGTAGGTAAAGCATCAGCTAGTTATCTGTGCCTCTGAATGCTCTGTATACAGGAGTTTGGTTGCCTTTGTAAGTTCTATCAAACTTTGGCGATAATGTCAATAAATTTTTTCTACTTTTTAAAACGTACCAGTTTTAGACTTTTCTCCTGGTGAATAAGCCGTGAAAAATCCTCAAATGTTGCAACTGTTCATGTCGATTAATAATCCTACATGCGGGACAGGGTCACATGCGAACCATAATAAAACTAATAATTTTCCCTTTCTTTGTGCTCAGAGCTGCATCCCAATGTTTATGTTTTTACTTGGACACTCACAAACAGTGGGTCTGCTGGTATGTCAAACAAGCACACATTCACACTGCAAATGTTGATGCGTAATAATCATGTTCCTGTAAATGAATGTAAATGTAGATATGCAGAGGTGCTAACAGCTGAAGAGGCTACAAGAATCACACGAGATAAGCTTATTCGACTACAATCCCTGTATATAGAGCAGTTTAAATGGCTGCAGCATGTTCTAAAGGAGGGAAGACGCAAATACCTTAAACGTAAAGCTGAAGAGAAAGAAAGCAGATCTGTCGTAGATGGGGAACTGGCCGGTGAGTTTTATTGAACAAATATAGGTATAGATTTATTTTTGAGAGTTCATTAGAAATAAACTTTGATAAACTTTTATTTCCAAAGCTGCTAAGCATTGTCATGTTTGTAAGGGTCAGTTTTATAACTTCTCAAATACATCATTTTGCTCTATTTCTCAGACTACTAATGTAAGATCAAACTCTTTACTTCAGCCATCTTTTGCCCCATAAATTATTTTGATTATTTTAATAGACAGTTGTGTTTGACAGAACTATGTGTCATGATTGGTGTTTTGACTTGAATGTTCTTGTATTTCAGAGCAGGGGTCGGATGTGGAGGGCAGTGGGACAGAGGCTACTTCTGATATATGTCCTCTACCACAAGTAGATACCGACAGCTCAGTTTATGATGAGTACATAGCTTCTCGGAGGTATCACAGACGTCATGGGCAGGTAGATAGCTACCCAGACTCCAAGGCCGCTAATGAAACAATTTGTAAAATTATGTTAGCGGTTGTTCGCATTACAGCAGTACTGTTAATACAGTTACTCTCACTACTATGGTATCCGAATGTATTTGACTAATTTCACAATGATCATGTATGGCTGGACAGAAATTTCATATCCATATTTTCAATTTTCTCTATCTACCAAGTCCGCTTTATTCTGCTTTCAAGGCTCTGCGCAAAACCAAATTGTCATTAACATTAAAGCTAAGTTAGTGCCTGTAGAGTGGAGCCATGCTCTTTTAATTGTTTGGCCATGTCCTGGAGTTATTTTGTTTATTATGTCAAATGTACTCAGGATGCCTCTTAGATCTTTACCAGATGTTCAAAATAATTTTGTTATTATCACTGCCACTGATATGATAACTGCCGCTGTCTTGAGAATGTTAGTGTTTAATCTCAAAGGATCCTGTCAGGAATTCTTATAGCCAAATTGGTGCTGATTTGCAGGAAGCGCTGATGTACATTCGATCACAGGAACGAAGGAGAACTGTTTGTGATGCAGCACCATCTGATTCTAGCTATGTACATAACAGATATAGACATGCCTCTCGACATGGCACAAAATACTGCTCTCTCAAATCTGTCAAGTGTCATGAAAGATCTCTACCGTTCACTAGATTTTGCTTACATCGTATCCTTTGACAACAAGACCCTGGTGTGATAACATATAGGTAACATGAGTGTATAGCTCTGTACTGTCGCATAAGATGACAAGGGTAGATACTGTATGATCGATGCCATTGATGTTCACGCATGTATGTATGTGTCCTTGTCTATGTACGTACCTGGAATGTTTCCGCTGTATTTTTGTGTCATACTTTTGTCAACGCTATACTCATCTACTGATATTTCCTTCACTTGAGTCATGACCAGATATCGAATTTGATTCACATCAGGTTTTATACAGACGGTGTGGATATCAGGCTGTCCCAGGAGGCTTACAATGTGAGAGAATAGTCATCAATATTAATGACAACTCACGATGTGACTATCATACTAATGTAGCTGATTTACAGGCGATGTCCTCAACATCGATCAATAATGCTGAGGTGAGCGACTGAGAATGTCAAGGCTACTTCATTACTTGTTCTCGGCCAAAATCCGTCTCTAGGATGGAGAGTTTCATGTGGCTTCTACAAGCAAAACATACAACTATCACACACTCTTGGGCCGTGTAGTTTTTCTGAACAAAAAACTTCACTGCTGTCTGGTTAAATGAACAGGAGTCGTCTATTCTACCTGCTTTGTTGGCGGCTCCATATTTATATCTTGTTCTCGATGTTTTGCTTCATCAAGTTTGTTTACTGTTGTAGGAACCAGTAAATGATGTGGATGTTGTCGATGAAAAACCCAATCATAACTATTCCGAGGTGGGCATTTCCCAATCAACTAGTCATCAGGATACAGGAGCACCTACTCTACCCGATGATGGCGATGATTCTAGGAAGACGCCAGATAGCGCCAAAATCTCCCACCCCATGGAGAGTGGATATACAAATTCAGTCAAAGGTATGCATGAGTGATTTCAAAAAAATCATTTGGAAGCCAATTTCATGATCTTGGGAAGCATACCACTTGCGTAAAATTTAATTTAATTTAAAATGTATGAAAAGAAATTATTGAATAATGTTATTGGATTAGCGTATTTAATCTCTCCCACCAACTGAGCCATGCAGGTTGGATGAAGAGAATTCCACCAGTTTTGCGAGCTAGTTTTACTGCATCTCTGCAATTCAATTCCCAAAACGTCAATAAGTCCCAATTTTTTTACTGGAAAACATTTGTAAAATACATGAACGCTACCTTGGAAACTAGGAATATAAGCTGTAAATAGCTGATTTTTGCCCTTTGATGTAAAAATTGACCAACCGTTTGTTAGAGACTCTAACTTTGGTCTCAAACTTTTAACTTTTCAACTGTCTCATGTTAGAGAGTAAGAGAGCATTAAAAACACCTATGTGTTCTTGACTGTCTTACATGAATGAATCCCACAAATAAAAGCTGGATCTATCATTTTACAGATAATATGGAAACAGAAGGTGAGCATTAGAAAGTCGAGGGAGATTACTGAGGAATTCATGTGTTCAATGTCTTTCATTATTCTGTTCAAAATAAAAATTTTATGAACATACCGCGAGTAAAACCTGCTTCTTTATATTATATAACGAGATATTATAGGAGAGAATTGTGATTCACTGGTAGAAAAAGACAAAACAAAACCGCAGCTAGCCTAATTGATTCCTAATGGAATTAAATATTATTGCCACAAAAAAGAATGAATATTACTTTATTGCCATGAGATAACAAACAAAATCTAGAGACTATGATACCGATAACCATAAGTTATAACAAAAAGTAAGGGCAATAATAACGAATTAAGCCAACCAATAATAAGCCGCATATCCATTGTCACTATATAATAGTAAGGCAGATCTTATTGCTTCTTCTTGCTGGTACCATTGGATGCTGTAACAAAAGAATGAAGCATGTTACCCATGTATCACTTAACATGAACATACAAATGCGAGTATCTCCATATTTAATACAGCAGCAATCTTACACATTATGATCGGAGCCTTGATGTTTGAAATTCAGTATTGTCTTGCTCTGATGTTTGGGACAAATTAAGCGTGTCATACCTTTGGTGGACTTCTTCTGTTCTTTGAGCTCTAAAGCCACATCCTTGCTTCTTCTCATATGGAATGTCATGAAGTTCCAAGACATCCATGCTTGCAGCAAGCACACTGCAGATAAAGCTCCAGCTCTGCAATACAATGTGAGGTAGCAAAGTTTACTACCACTAATCCATGATAAGTAAAGGGTTATCCCCTCTCTGCACATCATGGTCAGAGATAGGGCAATTCCTTCATAGCTTTTGAGTGCTTGCAATGAGATCATAATATTATTTAGCTTGCTTGTGAACGAGATTGAATATTACATTTATCCGATTGTTCTGCAAATAGTTTAGAGTCTTATTTGGATAGAATAGCCTTACTTACCTGGTGACAACACTGCTGCCACTGTCTGGATTTTCAGCTTCTACTCTTCCCATTCCAAACCAAAAGGTCAGAACAGACAATACGACAGATATAACTCTCGCGACGACAAATAGGATGTTCCATAACTTGAAACTGAAAAATAAATGTCAGAAGATAAGACTTCAGTTTTGCAACCAGATTGTTCACCACCTGCAAAATTCAGTTGATGAGTTTGCCAGTTGCACAATGGAAATGGAACTGGTATCCTCCAATTTCAGCTGGAGAGAAAATGTTTTGTTAAACATAAATGTTTTAGATGTCACTGTTACCAAAGTTATGACAGCACATGGGCATTATCAAGTATTCTTGTAATGCTTTAAGGCTCACATGTACATATCACCTCACTTACCCTCCTTGAGCTATTTGGTTTTTGTCTACAAAGTACATGAGTCTAGCTAGATGAAATATTCCCTCCACTAAGTAATGTATTGCTAGTAATATCAGTAGGATTCTTTGGTAGCTACAATTAATATAACATCATATTCACTATAGTATCGAACCTACAGGTGCAGGTCGCTGATGCACTTTGAAGTTTTCATTTAGCCATTAAGTTTAAACCTTACCAGGCTGTTACTTCAAGGCCCCTGCACTGTCCATATGTAGTCTATTGATGAGATAATGAGGCAAATACATGTACATGTAAACCAAAATCTATTTTATCTCATTGAGCCTAAAAGGGATCTATTTTCAAAATGCACAAGTTCTACTGGGATATATCTTCACAATGCCATCGTGGAAATAACTCCTACAAATTTAGGGCGCCCTAGGATAATTATCATCTTCCCCCTACATCTCCAAGAGTAGTGGATACATTGGATTAGAGTAGCGTGTGTCAGATCCCATGTATACATTGAAAAGATTTAAGCATGATGAAGGCATTCTGAGGCATTTGGAGGATTGACCCCTGGGATCGCCATACGATAAGTAAATATGTAAGTTACAGAAAGGTGAACCCCAGGCAAGCAAGTCTACTAAATGTGAAATGAATCCAACTGAGTAACCCAGTGAGATTGAACTATGAGCTTGAAGTTAGGTGTATAATTAAAAAGCATGCTTATATTAAGCTGACTTACTGCATGGCGTATCCAGCAACGATACTCATCAGATATATAACAGCAGGTGTAATCTTGGCACTCAAATCCTCCTGAAAATATCCAAACAATATAATAACAAGAGACCACAGCATCATGGATTGTTATCTGATAAAATAATCATTAGGGTGACACAATGGTGTGCCTTTTTTACATAATCATGAGTTTATTGCTATATGTTGAATGTAAACTTTTGAAATAGTGCAATGAACAACAGATAAAACTTGAATTAAAGAAATAAAGGATTTTTACCTTCTTGACTTTTGTGAGGTACAATTCTGGGAACACATGTACCCAATAAGCCATCTGCAGGATGTAGAATAATTTCAGTCCCCATGGCATGACACTGTGCTGCTCAGGATATCCGGCCCATAAAGCGTTCAGAAACTTCAAATATCCTCCCTCCATGTTAAATGACTGTGGTGAAAAAGAACGGATTGAGATAGAATTGGTCACATTAATACAAATATTCATATTATTAATGGTTCCTACCTACAATTTATCACACATATAATGAAGAGTTTTCATTTACATAAATTCGATTTAATTATTTGTGGAGTTGTCCAACCATGTGAAGAATCGCTATCGACCACTTCAGGTAGACATTTCCTGGCAACAAATGATCAATTATTGCAACCGGTAATTCTTAGAATTATGTAAACATTGTAATGAAGCATAAGTGTCTCTTAGAACCCCACTTCAAGTGCCTCCACTGCAACGATCTCAATTAATTTAATAAAGGTAATCGGTTAGAATTGTAAATGTGTCAGCTTACTTACCTCCCATAAGAGATTGACAGCGTAGATAAAGGAGAATGCGTAAAATGACAGAAGCTGACCTGACTCATTGAACTTTGCAAATTTAACTTTTGAGAGATGAAGTTTCTTGTTTACTCTCTAAAAAAGCAGATACAGAAATTAGTCATTTCAAGTTAACATAAACATATTGTTTCCTCGTGACAAGATTCTGGTTGGCAATAAAATGCTGATAATCATAAGCACCAGTGGCAACAAAATATAGAAGGGCCTGAGTCCCCAGATAGCAACTGTAATGAAATGACTGAATGATCTGGGATGGTATAGGTGGACTGTCTTATGACGTAAAAGTTTGAGAGAAGTTAGATTTACCCTTGTCAAGGATACTTACATCAAGTATAAACTCTTGGATGACAGCATGTGCAAGAATCATTATCAGTGTATAGAAGAATACTGCAAGCATATCCTTTGGACCAGGTCTGAAGAGCACTAGATCGTTTCCATTCAAACCCATATCTACAAGTTACAAGAATGCAGTGTTATACAAGTATTTGTAACTGATATTTCAGCAGCCAGTAACGACACACAATAAATATATTATAGCTCCAGCACAACTGGCACATTGTTCATTGAGTTTCCTTCTGTATCTGAATTCTGAATGTCTGCTGTAATAAAAATGAGCACAAAAATCGGGGCTTTATAGTGCATGTGACAGGGATTGCTCCAGGAATTTTGAGCGTTCAATGGAAAGCGCCCAAAAGTAGAAAATTAGACTTCTTGAACATGTAGGATGGTTGGATAAATATGAACCATTTCTTTGACTTAAAAATCTACAACATATGTACTGGTTACTATTTACAAAGTACTGTCAACTGGGGTGACATTTGACTGTGGGGTGACACAAACAAACAAGAACATATTTCTATGATGTGGTAGGCAATTTTTAGGGCAGTGGAATCAGCATTTTATTGTGTCACTAAAAACTTCTTGATTATGACTCCTTTTTATCCGAATCGATTTCTTTGATGAAGAAAAATGTCTGTCCAAAGTCACCACACAGATCAAAGTCATCACGGTTGACAGTATAGATAAAAAAGCAACACTTTAAAAAACTATGATGAAAGGGATTGAAACGTCGACTTTCAGATATGTGGATAAGTGCGTTAAATCAGAAGACCATGGAACCATTGGGTGATAGTACTTTGCAATTTGCATTCATAAGCGTACCACTGTCTTATAAGAAAATTTGATGTACTGTTTAGTTGACAAATTGCACAACAATACTAACAAAATAAGTAAATGAAATAATAGTATACTAACTAAACCAAGATATATTTGAACGCTGTGTTTGCTCTTGGTTCGTGAATATTGCAGATATAGCAGTATATTTCTTTATATTTTGGTTTGCTGCTCCCATCACGCTAGATGGAACAGGAACACTAGCATGTAGCCTAATTAGCGCCAACGTGTGAACTTTGGCCTAACTTAACCTAATACGAGCAGGAAAATAATCATCATACCTGGATAAGTCATATTGTGAGACATTGCGATGAAGCTGGATGCAAGAGGATGGAGAGCCTGTTTAAACAAAGAGTACAAACATTACAACGGGTACGGTTCATGAAACCAAACATGCACCATGTACGCTTGGAGTCTCTTTCATGTATAAAACTGCAAGGAACTCCAGTCCTAAAAATCCTATGAATTTCAGTGTTTCAAATAGGCTATATTACGACAAGTGCCTATGGAGGGTCTCAATTTTTTATGTATGAACAACTACAAGAAATGATTTTGCACATTTTAACAATGAAACACGCCATGTCATAAAATGCATAATTAAATCTCATATACGAAATTAAATTGGATGCTCCCTTTCCCAGTAGGATGGGCTAGTGAGGACAATGAACTTCAAGTTCATTGGTGAGGAGCAAGTCAATAGTATGCCAAGCCCATGCCTTCAAATCAAAGGTCAAATTATCAACAGGTTATCTGTTTGGCATGCATACACACATGTAGGTACATATGGTTTAGATGCCACATGTGGTTATACAACAGGAAGAAAGTCACTCACTCACCTCAACCATCAGCCCTAGCATGAAGATCATGGCAATCACAGCAACAATATCAGCATGATTCTGTATGACAAACTCATGGCTCATTATAGGTGGAGTCTTTGTCTTTTTGCCTTTGACAACCATGATTGCAAATAGCTGAAATCAACAACTTTATAAAGGCAAGACACTGAACAACTATGTGCCAGTCACAGCAAGGAAAAAGAAAGTTGTGTATGTGTAAAAGGAAGTTGTTGTTAGCAATCCTTGACGCAAGCGCATAACTAATCCCCTCATTATAAAAAATAGTGGTAAAGAACTCGGGCAATATCAGAATCACGAGAGAGCACAACTCTGATTTTTGTCAATGAGATAATTTATGTCACTGAATTCTGCCAAAGATAATTATTATTGGGGGAGGTATCACCAGGAGCGGTCTTCTCAGTTAATCACACTTAAGAATCA
>ERZ1740062.229-NODE-229-length-40341-cov-5.057638_pt1 | contig 40341 bp, 38 predicted proteins | sample MGYA00581741_ERZ1740062 | MGnify/ENA primary metagenome ERZ1740062 (study PRJEB43018, sample SAMN04849747) | marine metagenome | isolation source: floating plastic debris | place: Pacific Ocean | collected 2008-09-01 | study: EMG produced TPA metagenomics assembly...
AAACAAGAAACTTTGGAATCCTTTCAAATTTTGAATGGCCTAATCCTCGATGATCACCCAGTAACTTGTATTGGTTATAAGATGATGCTTGAAGCAGCTTGTCTGCGAAAAGAGATTCCAGAGCTTCGTTTGGCCATGGTCCATACTTTAAAACAAGCCTATAAAATCATTAATGAAAAAGCCTCTCGAGGACTGAATTACGATTTTGTTTTCTTGGATATCCGTTTACCTGCCTATCCGCAGGAGAATATTTTTAGCGGAGAAGACATTGGAAAACTGCTTAGGCGTGTAAGTAAGCAAACGAAGATTTTGGTATTCACCAGCCTTCAAAACCCTTATCGTTTGCGGAGTATTTTGAAATCCCTAAATCCTGAAGCACTAGTTTTAAAGACGGAAGTGTGTGACAAAAAGTTGATCACTGCCTTGACCAAAGCGTTGAACGGAGTGCCGTATTATTCGCCAAGTATTTTGAAAATCATCAAAAATCAGCTCATTACAGATAATGAAATCACTCCACCTGAACGGAAGTTTTTGTATTTGCTTTCCACAGGAGTGCAATCCAAAGAAATTCCCAAGCATTTACCATGGTCTGTTTCTAAGGTTGAAAAACAAAAAAGGATTTTAAAAGAAAAACTGGGTGTAGAAGAAAAGAGCTTTTGGAGCTTAATACACAAAGCAAAAGAACTAGGAATCATATGAAGCTTGCATCGGAAAACAAAATATATGATGGTAGCCTGCCATCTAACTTATTTAAAGAAAAATTGGAGCCACAACTCTTGGAGCTGGCCGAGATAACTCGAAATAGATATCAAGAAACAGATGCTATCGGCATATTGGGAGGTCAATCGGGAGTAGCGCTCTTCCAATTTTATTGTGCTCAATATTTTGATGATGATGCTTATTCCGACACAGGTGTGGAAATAATTAGTCATATTATGGACCGAATTAACGATGGCTATGCATTTCCTACTTACTGTAATGGTTTGGCAGGTTTTGGATGGACATTGCAGCATTTAGTAGACGAAGAATTCGTGGACTTGGATTTAGATGAGTTGCTTTCCCATTTCGATGATTATTTATCGAATCAGATGAATTACGAGCTTAATGAGAAGAATTATGATATGCTGCATGGGGCTATGGGTTATGGCATGTACTTCTTAAAACGATTTAAGAGCAAGGTTACCCATTCAGATAAAAAGGATTTCTACAAAAAGGCTTTATTGCGTTTGGTAGATTATTTGGAACGTAATGCTATCAAAGATGGCGATGGTCTAAAATGGGAATCTACCTTGGATATTGAAAAGGGTAATAAAGGTTTTAACTTAAGTCTTTCACATGGTATGAGTAGCATTGTCTATTTATTGACCAAAATGTCAGACAATGATATTGAGAAAGACCGAATAGCTCCTTTGGTCAAAGGTGCGATTACGTATTTCAAAAGCCATTATAAACAAAGTAGTGAAGGCTTTTCTTTATTTCCTAGTTGGATTGACCCGAATCAGTCAGTTACCTATAACAGTAGGCTAGCTTGGTGTTATGGAGACATTGGTATTGCCAAAGCATTCCAATGGAGTGGCGAAACGCTGAAAGAAGAAGCATTTATGAATCAGGCAAATGTTGTCTTGAATGCTGCCAGAAAAAGAATGAATCAAGAAAATACACTTGTTGTCGACGCTGGTTTCTGCCATGGTTCTTTTGGAAATGCCCATATGTTCCATCAGTTTGGATTAAAAAGTAAACAAGAGGATTACGAAACGGCAGCGCTATTTTGGTTAAAAGACGGTCTTGCTAGATACACAGGTAACAAAGAAGAGCCCTACAAACGCTGGAACGCTATTGCCAAAGCGTGGGAATTGGAATGTAATCTTCTAGAAGGACTTTCGGGGATTGGACTCGCTATAATAAGCTTGTTGTCCGACGAAGAGAGTACCTGGGATGAGTGTTTAATGCTTCGTTAACTTTGTATGAGTAACTCTTCATTTCCATATGCCGCCTTTGATGAATTCGTCTTGCGCGCACCTATACTACCGCTACAATTTTTTGTTGAGCTGACCTCTAGGGATGAGGTTTCTGACAAAGACCTTAAGAACGCTTTCCAAGACCCTGTTATCCGAGAGGCTGTTTTTTTGGCTTCTCCGACACTGTTTTTTGAATTACAAAAATGGATTAATGGCGATTTAGATTCTAAGAAAGCGCAAAGAGTGACCATTTCTCTGCTGAAGTATTTATCACGAATGAGTTCGCGATGCACCCCTTTTGGTCTTTTCGCAGGTTGTGCCACAGGAAACTTTTCAGAAACCACCAACCTCCCAATTGGAGCTCCAACACAACATAGAAGATTTACGCGCCCAGATATGAACTATCTGGTGGCGCTGTCACAAGATTTTGCCAAAAAGGAACACATCAAATCGCAGCTTACATATTTCCCAAACTCTAGTCTTTATTCAATAGGAGACCAGTTACGGTATATTGAATATTTCTATGTAGAAAGTAGGCGTCAGCACCATATTGTAGAAATTGACCACTCACCGTATCTCGAAAAAGTGCTGCAATTGGCTTCTGAAGGGGCATCGTTGAAAGCTTTGGCTGAACAACTTATGGATGAAACCATTTCCGCGGAAGAAGCTTATGGTTTTTTGGATGAATTACTAGAAAGTCAGGTGCTCACCAGTAATTTGGAACCTTCTGTCAGCGGCCCACCCTTTGTGGAACAGATGTTGACCGTTTTAAGTTCATTACAAGCTTGCGAAGCAGAGATATCTTTTCTTGAGGAGATTGCCAAACGATTTAAAGTTCTTGATGAAGGTTTAGGAAATCCCACGCAAGCATATCTTGACCTCAGTGAGTTTATTAAAAAGGAACCTACGGGTTTTGAGTTGAAGTTTTTGTTTCAAACCGACTTGGAGCTTAGTGGTCAAGCACTGACACTGAACAGGGAACTATTAGGTCAGATACAAAAAGCCTTACAATTATTCAACCGCATAACTCCTCCACCGGAGAACAACAATCTGAAGCGTTTTAAGGAGGCCTTCCAAGCCCGTTACGAAGAGCGAGAAATGCCCTTGTCACTTGTGTTGGATGTCGAAACGGGCATCGGTTACATTCAAGATATGGGAAGTGGTGACGTAAATCCTCTTGTGGATGACCTCATCATTCCGCCAGAGGAGAACACATTTAATCCGAGAGAGATGAAATTGAACAAATTCCACCAGCTTTTGTTTGATAAAGTAACTGCAGCGAATGCCAAAGGGCTTCAGATAATCCATCTTCAAAAATCGGACGTAAAAGATTTTGAAACCAATTGGGAGGACGTGCCCGATACCCTGTCCACGATGACTGAATTGATTCAAATTAACGGACAAACCAAGATTAGTCTATCAGGATGTGGCGGCTCTTCCGCAGCAAACCTGCTGGGCCGCTTCTGTCATGAGGAAAGTGGAATCACATCTTTTGCAAAGTCAATCGTTACCAAGGAAAGTAGTATGGAACCCGATGCGATTTTAGCTGAAATCGTGCATCTGCCCGATGCACGTGCGGGAAACATTTTAATTCGTCCTAGTTTCCGGGAGTTTGAAATTCCCTATTTGGCCAACTCTGTACTGCAGACCGAAAAGAAATTGACCTTGGATGATTTATATATCTCCATCCGAAACAATCGGGTTTTTCTGCGCTCCAAAAAATACAACAAAGAGGTATTGCCCCGATTGAGCAATGCCCACAACTATTCGGCAAATGCACTTCCGATTTATCATTTTCTGGCTGATTTGCAAACCCAAGACCTCCGGGGGGGAATATATTTCAATTTTGGTCCACTGGATGGCTTTTTTGATTTTCTACCTAGGGTTGAATACAGTGACCTAATTCTGCATGAAGCCAAATGGCGAATCCGAAAAAAAGAATTCGAAAATTGGGTAGCGATTCGAAAAGACAAAGAAGCACTTCAGAAGAAAATCAAAGCACTTAAGGAAGAAAGAAGGTTACCACAATACGTGCTTTTAGTTGATGGCGATAATGAGTTGTTGATTAATCTCAACAACTATAGTTCGGTATTGATGCTTTTGGAAACCGTAAAAAATAGAGATGAATTTGTCTTGAAAGAGTTTTTGCACCAGAGCGAAGGACTAGTACATTCAGAAAAAGGATACCATACCAACCAAGTCATTATGTCTTTTTATAATGCTTTAAAAAGCAAGCAAGCGATGACCTTAAAAGCAGAATATGACACAGCGTAGTTTTATCGTTGGGAGCGAATGGCTGTACTATAAAATTTATTCCGGCCCAAAGGCGTCCGACCTCATTCTTACTGAAATTGTTTTGCCCTGTCTCCAAAGTCTTAAAGAAAGGAACTGTATTGAAAAATGGTTTTTTATCCGTTATGCAGACCCCAAACATCACATAAGACTTCGTTTTCTAGTTTCGGATAAAAAACACATTTCGATAATCATGGATGAACTCTTCGGGCATCTTGAAAGATTAATGTCAAAAGACATTGTCTGGAAGGTTCAATTGGATACCTATCACAGGGAGTTGGAGCGTTATGGCGACAACACTATGGAGCTGTCTGAATCTCTTTTTTGTGCGGATAGCTGGTCTACTGTTCGGTTTTTGGATTTAATCGAAGGCGATGAGGGAGAGGAATTACGATGGTTGTTTGGTTTAAGGGCGATTGAAGTTCTTCTTAGTTGCTTTCAGTACGGCTTAGATGAAAAACTGGGGCTCATGGAACAATTGAAAATTGGTTTTGGCCGAGAATTCAACATGTCGAGACCTTTAAAAAAACAGCTGGACGATAAATACCGCAAAGAACGAGAGGGTATTGAACAGTTTATGCGATTTACTGCCGAGGAGGAACCTGATTACATCCCAATTCTGGATATTCTAGGCGAAACCCACAATAAGATTGCTCCCATTGCCAAAAAGATTCTTGAAGTAGAACAGAAAGATGCTTTGCAAATGTCCAGGAACAATCTCATGGGCAGCTACATTCATATGCTCATGAACCGTTTATTCAAATCGAAGAATCGATTGAATGAAATGGTATGTTATGATTTCTTGTATCGCCACTACAGAACAAAGAAGGCAAGAAGGAAATCCTGATAAGTATCTTTTTTTATCTGAAAATCAATTTGTTAACAGTTTGTTTGGATGAAAAAATGCACAAAACATGCATTTTTTCGTAATGCAATTGCGTATGAGAAGGGTAATTTTAAGTGTTTAACTTTTATATAAAAATTTTAAACAACGCATTTTTTTAATCCTTAATTATACTATTATGAAAAAAAGTAAAAAAATTGGACTTTCCTTGAACAAAAAGACGATTTCCCAATTGCATGTGAACCAAATCAATGGAGGTTCTTCTGGCACACATGACCCGGGCAGCGGCGCTTGCGGTAGCGGAGGTGGATCTACGAACAACACCGGTTCATGGTGTGCCTGTAAATAAAGAGCTATGAAAAAGAGTAAAAAGATTGGATTGTCACTAAACAGAAAAATAGTGACAAACTTTACAAAACAAAAGATTGTTGGAGGATCTAGAATGAATTGTCCCGAAAATAGCTACCCCTTTTGTGTAACTGGATCACACTGCATGTGTAAGTGAAAAGAACCATTGTTTAAATAAAGAAAAAAGCCGCCTTTTGGCGGCTTTTTGTTTCTGATTTATTCTCTACTAAAAACCTTCCGCAACTGATAAAAAATTCGCTCCATAACCGACAGTTCTTCAAGTATGATTTCTGCGGTCCCTTGCATTTCCTGCTTAAAATCAATGGTTTTTCCGAAAGAGGTTTCCAAACCATCAATGGCAATAAACAAGGTGTAATTGGTATCCGTTCCCTTTTTAGGAACTTCGGAAATATTTTGAATCGTTCCTTCCAAACTACCCCATTCTTCAAAGGGATAGTTGTCCAATTTTACCACAACTTTTTGTCCAACTTTAACTTTACCAGAATTCCGCACGGGAAGCGTCACAAGCCCTATGATTTTGTCTGTATCCTCAGGGATTATGGTGAACAAGGTTTCGCCCTGTTCCACATTTTGGTAGAGATTCCAGATATCAAAAACCGTAACGCGGCCTGCAATCGGACTGATAATTAAAAACTGTTGCTCCCAGCGGTCGATGGAACTTCTTAGATTTTGCACGGAATTCTCTACCTCCTGCACAAAGTTGATTTCGGTTTGGGTTCGCGAAATATTGGTTTGCGTAAGCTGATTGTTGTAGTTAGCGATGGCTATTTGTGTAGTTGAAATGTTGGCGATGAAACCTTCGTACTGTTGTTGGTCTTGCAAAAATGCCCTGGTAGCATTTTCGTATTCGGATTTTGAAATCACTCCTTTTTCATAGAGTGTTTTGTTTCGCTCTTGATTTATTTTCGAGAGGTCCAAATCCTTTTTATAGGTTTCGAGCTGTTGTTGTTGATTCCTGAGGAATGTTTTTTGCTCAGCAAGTTGCCTTCTGATTACGGTGGAAGCCTGCTCGTCGGGGGCAAGGGTTTTGTTTAAAATATACCCTTGATAATTCAGCAAAAAACTTCCATAATCCAACTGCATTTCACCAAGATTTAGCGAAGAGGCATATGCAGTTTCCAATGCCTCAATCGAACCTATCTCCTCAATATTGAAATCCTGAAGTCTTTCTTTGAGGTAAAGCACGTCTTCGAAGTTTACCGTACTTTCCAAAACAGCAATAACGTCTCCGGGTTTGAGTGCTTCTCCGGGGTCAACAAAAATCTTCGTCAAACGCCCGGGCGATTTCGAGGTTAGGGTCACGGGTGGGTTTTCACTCGTAACCATAATACTTGCCGGAATGACATCGTTGTAACTAATTAAAGAAGCGCCTATCAAAATGATGGAAACGATAACGAAGACCACCGTAATACCCCAACGAATCATCCAATTCGGGACTTTCCCTAGAATCTCTTTCACCTGGTCCGACCTTTCGTCCAGTAGCTCTATTTCATATGATTCCTGTGCGTTTTCCATCTAGTTGCCTAACTCCAATTGATTTTTGACCAAGGCATAATAGGTGCCCCTTTTTTCGGTGAGCTCTTCGTGAGTTCCTTTTTCTATCACCTTTCCAGAATCCAACACCACGTTTTGGTCAGCATTTTTATCGGTACTCAATCGGTGCGCCACTACGACAACGGTTTTTCCTTTGTAGAATTCCTCCAGGTTTTCCATTATGGTTTTCTCATTATTGGCATCTAGTGCGCTGGTCGCTTCATCAAAAAATATGTAATTCGGATTTTTATACACTGACCTTGCAATAAGGATGCGTTGTTTTTGACCCCCGCTGATGTTGGTTCCAGCACTACCAATTTTGGTATTGAAACCGGTTGGTAGCTGCTCAATGTAATCTGTAATATTGGCCACCTCTGTAGCATGAATCAAACGTTTTTTATCAATAGCCCGGTCTGAGTCTGATTCTGAAATATTTCTGGCGATGGTGTCCCCAAACAAAAAACCATCCTGCATTACCGAACCACAATTCTTTCGCCAAAAACTAGCACTGATGTTAGAGAGTTTGGTATTCCCGACACTGATATTTCCACCTGTAGGTTCATAAAACCGAAGTAACAATTTTATTAAAGTCGTTTTTCCGCTCCCGCTCGCACCTACGATAGCGGTAATTTTTCCTTCAGGAATATCCAATGAGATATTATCCAAGACTTTTGGAGAGCTGGAACCCCCATAGCGGAACGTCAAGTTCTCTAATTTCAAGGATTTCTTTTTCGGAAGCTCATGCAGTTTTTCGTCTGCATCTTCTTCATCTTTTTGGTTGTGGATTTCGGAAAGGCGTTCCAAACTGATTTTGGCATCTTGTCCCGTTTGGATAAACGAAATGAAGTTGCTTATCGGAAGGTTGAGTTGTCCGATAATATATTGTACGGAGAGCATCATCCCTAAGGTGAGCTGGCCATCAATTACAGATTTGGCCGCCACAAAGGTGATAAGGATGTTTTTTAATTCATTAAAAAATGTGCCTCCAACATTCTGGGTTTGCGTCAAGGCCAAACTTTTGATGGAAATTTTGAAAAGCTTCACTTGAATACTCTCCCATTCCCATCGTCGTCTTCTTTCTGAACCATTTAGTTTGATTTCCTGCATTCCCGAAATCAGTTGGTAAATGCTACTTTGGTTGTCCGCAGCCTGGTCAAATCTTTTGTAATCCAGTTCGGCTCGTTTCTTCAAGAAGAGGAGTGTCCAAGCCACATAAATAATAGAGCCAAACAGGAAAATGAGAAATATGGTGAGGCTGTAGTAGGCAAGAACAAATCCAAAAATGACCACATTAAAGGCTGAAAAAATGGTGTTCAAGGTGGTACTGGACAAAAAGCCCTGAATTCTATCGTGGTCATAAATCCGTTGGATAATGTCGCCTGTATTTTTGGAATCGAAGAACGCGATGGGCAGTCGCATGAGTTTCAGCAGAAAATCAGAAACCAAATTGATGTTTATTCGGCTGGTGATGTGCAATAGAATCCAACTCCGAATGACCTCAACGCTCGTCTGCGAAGCAAACAAAGTGAGTTGGGCAATCAATATCAAATACACAAAGTTGATGTTCTGGTAATTGATACCGTAATCCACAATAGATTGGGTCAAAAAAGGAAAAATCAGTTGTAGAATACTGCCAACAAACAGCCCCAAGAATAATTGCGCAAGGTATTTGGAGTAAGGTCTAAAGTATCTGAATAAAAAAGAAAACCCTTTGGCCTCTTGTGCCTCTTCTTCCGTTTCATAAAACCTTGGTGTGGTTTCAAGCAGCAATAAGTAGCCTTCCGAGTTTGTGCCCGCGCCTTTGCCAATCCATCCTTCAAGGAAATCTTCTACAGAATACTCCAATAAATTATGGGCAGGGTCTGCTACATAAACCTTCCCTTTACTGATTTTGTGCACCACAACAAAGTGCTTTTGCCGCCAATGCGCAATACAGGGTAGGGGTACTTCAGCGGTTAGGGTTTCAAAGTCGACACTTACGGCCAGTGTTCGAAACCCGATGGTTTCCGCAGCATCGGCAATGCCACCTAAAGAAACCCCTTCACGAGTAATGTTCGATTTTTCACGGAGGTAATCCGCAGGGTAGGACTTTCCGTAATATTTCGCAACCATTCGTAAACACGTAGGGCCACAATCCATTTGGTCCAATTGCTTAAAAAAAGGAAAGCGTCCGACACGAAACATACTCTAAGATAGCGATAATTAGAAAGGAGAAGATTACAGTAGACGAAGAAATTTCAGAAGCTTGTCGGTTATCTGCAAAGGAGTTTACTTTACATCTTGCGCTTTGCCACTTAGATAAAAGCATATTTGCTTTGTAGGTATTTCAATTTTATGAATTATATTTGCACCCGCTTTCAAAGAAAAGTGACAAAGTTCTTGGGTTTCAAGAGCAGAATTAATAACCAGGGTCGGGCACCCTACAAATTAATGTGATATGCCAGTAAAAATTAGACTTCAAAGACACGGTAAAAAAGGTAAACCTTTCTATTGGGTAGTTGCCGCCGATTCAAGATCAAAAAGAGACGGTAAATTTTTGGAAAAGTTGGGTACTTACAACCCTAACACAAATCCTGCTACCATCAATTTAGATGTTGACGGTTCGGTAAAATGGTTGCAAAATGGAGCGCAACCCACCGACACGGCTCGTGCTATTCTTTCGTACAAAGGTGTAATGTTGAAAAAGCACCTTTTGGTGGGAGTGAGAAAAGGCGCTTTAACCGAAGAGCAAGCTGAAGAAAAGTTCCAAGCTTGGTTGGCTGGAAAAGAAGAAGGCATTCAAGCGAAAATTGATGGTTTGGACAAGGCAAAAGCCGATGCCAAAGCCAAAGCTTTAGAAGCTGAAAAAGAAGTAAGCGACAAAAGAGCTGCTGCATTGGCCCCTGCCGTTGAAGAGGAAGTAGCCGAAGAGGCTGCAGAAGCAACAGAAGCTGTTGCCGAAACTACTGAAGTTGCTGAAGCTACTACTGAAGCACCAGCTGAAGAAGCTCCTGCTACCGAAGCAGCTGCTACGGAAGAAGAATAAATCGACGTTAAGATGCGAAAGGAAGAGTGTTTTTACCTCGGAAAAATCGTATCGAAATATAGCTTCAAAGGGGAGGTGTTGATAAAGCTTGACACAGATGACCCGGGGCAATATAAAGATTTGGAATCAGTTTTTGTTTCATTAGGAAACAATCTGGTTCCTTTTTTTGTGGACCGATGTCGCCTGCACAAATCCAATCTATTGCGTATTGATTTTGAAGGTGTGAAGGATGAAGCAGCAGCGGATAATATTTTGGGCGCCGAATTGTATCTGCCGCTATCCTTGTTGCCAAAGTTGGAAGGGGATAAATTCTATTACCACGAAATCATTGGTTTTGAGGTCATGGATGTCACCCATGGCAGTCTTGGTATTGTCGAATCGGTCAATGATAGTGGTGCACAAGACCTGTTCGAAATCAAAAAAGGGGATATTGAACTCTTGATTCCTGTTTCAGATGATATTATCCAAAAGATAGACCGAAAACAAAAACAAATCCATGTGAAAACGCCATACGGTTTGGTGGATTTATATCTGAATCCATAAAAAAAGCGCCCAAAAAGGCGCTTTTCACTAGAATCAAGGTTAGGTCAAATACATATTACCATTTTCCGCCTCCGAGAAAGAAGCCTAAAGAAATTATAATTTGAAAGTTTGAATTTTTCCTACTAAACAACTGTCTTCTCTCATACAAATAGTACATCTAAAGTTCAGTTCTGGATTTTGATTTGTGTTTTTTCAGAACGACTACGATACTTGTGAAAATAACGAACAAAGTCACTTTGCCAACTAAATAACCGTAGCCATACTCGGAAAGTCTATTCAAACCAATAGTCAATACTCTTAAAATACTGATTAGAAGGATAATTGAAGTCCCCATGGCTATGTAAAGCAAAATCCTTTTCACAATTGTAATTAAAGGGAGAATCCAAAACGAATTGAACCCTCCCTTTTCTTATATATTATTTTGTTACTGTGGTTGTAGATGGGGAATAGATTCCAAATGTTATTGCTGCAACCAATCCATTTACAAAAGATCTCTTTGTCTGGACAGTATAATTTTCGGCCCCACCTGCCATTTGTTTAGAGTCTGAAACACCAACTGGAGCTAAACCTCCAATAAGATAGTGATTCCATTTTGTGGTTTGACTGTTCCCTTGAGCACCATTTCCTACTATACTTGTATAGGAATGACAGGAGGTTAACAACATTGATGAAGCAAATACAACTGTCATCGTTTTCATTGTTTTTTTAATCATGGTCTTTCTTAAATTGAATGTGGTTCATAATTATTACCTCTTGTTGAGCTAATGTTTTTCATCAAACTCTTTGGTGAAGTAATTTTAATTGAATATCGTGTCAATGTAGTTGGTGTACGAATTAGATTTAGATTCTATTTGATAAATGGAACGTTTGAGTTAACGAAACCACAATTTGAATTCACCAAGTTGGAAAAGCGAATAAAACGGATAAGAAGTATTCTTATTCAAGTAGCTTTGAAAATGTTTCATTATTGGTTAGTCTAGATGTAAGATGAGTAAAGTTTTTAATTTCAAACAATTCGCCGTAATCCAAGACGGTTGCGCTATGAAAGTAGGTACCGATGGGGTCCTTTTGGGAAGCTGGGCGAACATAGCTCATCAACCCCAAACCATTTTGGATATTGGCTCGGGCACGGGTGTCATTGCTTTGCAAATGGCACAGCGTTGTGGCGATGCAGATGTCGAGGCTATTGAAATTGAAGAGAACGCTTTCGAAACCTGCGTGCTTAACTTTGAAAATTCTCCATGGTCTGATAGATTGTTTTGCTACCATGCGGGTTTGGATGAATTTGTGGATGAGCTTGAGGATACCTATGACTTGATTGTTTCCAACCCACCGTTTTATGCTGAAAACATGTCCAGCGGAAACCCTGAACGCGATGCCGCACGTCAAAATCAATCGCTTCCTTTCGAGGAATTGGCAGAGGCCGTAGCGAAATTGCTTTCACCCGCAGGGAAGTTCAATGTAGTGGTTCCATTTTCGGCGGAAGAAGAGTTTATTGCTTTAGCACAATCAAGCGGACTCTTTCCGCATCGCATCACGCGCGTAAGGGGTCGAAAAGAACTTCCCTTTAAACGCAGTTTGCTGGAATTTGGTTTTGAGTCAGTTACCCCAACAGGAGAGGAATTGGTCATTGAAATCGCAAGACATGAATACACCCCGGAGTACGTTGCCTTGACCCAAGACTTCTACTTGAAAATGTAACAATAGGCTCTGGAATTGTTAAATTTCCTTTCTACCTTTGAGAAGTTAATTAATATGTCATTCCGTACCTGATACGGAATCCAAATAGAATTATAATGGATTTCTGCTCTCACGAATGACAATTAAGTATTTGTTTTTATGAAGCCGGATTTATTTGAAGCGCCTGACTACTACAGCTTGGATGATTTGCTCACCGACGAGCATAAATTGATTCGTGATGCAGCGAGACAATGGGTGAAGCGAGATGTGTCTCCCATTATTGAAGAATACGCCCAAAAAGCGGAATTTCCGAATCAGATTATTGGAGGTTTAGCAGAGATTGGCGCCTTCGGACCTTACATTCCAGAAGCGTATGGTGGAGCGGGCTTGGACCAAATCAGCTATGGCCTCATCATGCAAGAAATTGAACGTGGTGATAGTGGCGTTCGTTCGACGGCTTCGGTACAATCCTCTTTAGTGATGTATCCTATCTTCAAATACGGAACCGAGGAACAACGCAAAAAATATTTGCCCAAATTGGCCTCAGGCGAATGGATGGGTTGCTTCGGGTTAACAGAACCCAATCATGGGTCCAATCCAGGTGGTATGGAAACCAAATACAAAGACATGGGTGACCACTATTTGTTGAATGGTGCCAAACTTTGGATTTCCAATTCTCCTTTTGCCAATATAGCAGTGGTTTGGGCCAAAAATGAAGAAGGTCGTATTCACGGATTGATTGTCGAGCGTGGCATGGAGGGGTTCACCACTCCAGAAACCCACAACAAATGGTCGCTACGAGCTTCGGCCACTGGCGAACTCATTTTTGATGATGTGAAGGTGCCCAAAGAGAACTTGCTACCGAACAAATCAGGTTTGGGTGCTCCCTTAGGGTGTTTGGATTCTGCGCGCTACGGTATTGCTTGGGGTGCGATTGGTGCGGCAATGGATTGTTACGATACGGCATTGCGGTATGCAAAAGAACGTGTTCAATTCGGAAAACCAATTGCAGCGACGCAACTACAGCAGAAAAAATTGGCTGAGATGATTACCGAAATCACCAAGGCACAATTACTGGCCTTCCGTTTGGGACAACTCAAAAATGAAGATCGGGCGACAACCGCTCAGATTTCAATGGCGAAGCGTAACAATGTGGATATGGCGATTAAAATCGCTCGCGAAGCACGTCAGGTTTTGGGCGGAATGGGCATCACTGGCGACTACAGCATCATGCGCCATATGATGAATTTGGAAAGCGTCATCACTTACGAAGGCACCCATGACATTCATTTGCTGATTACTGGAGCAGATATTACCGGACACCAGGCTTTCAAGTAGGAGGGTTAGCTTTTTTCCAGTGTAACTTTTACCGATTTGCTGATGGGGGTTTGACTCTTGTCCGCAAAATGGTTGTAGGGCACTAATACATTGGTTTCCGGAAAATAGGCTGCTAAATTCCCTCTAGGGATGTTGTATGAAATCACTTTGAAGTTTAGCGCTTTTCGCTCCTTTCCATCGTAATGGCTTAAGATGTTCACTTTCGTTCCCTGCTGGAGATTGTTTTCGGCCATATCTTTTTCGTTTATCATCAAGACCCTTCGGGTGCCATAAACCCCGCGGTAGCGGTCATCCATTCCGTAGATCGTAGTGTTGAATTGGTCGTGCGACCGGATGGTCATCAGCAGAAACTCATCGGCCTTCAGCTCATGTTCTGGCAAAGGATTCACGGTGAATTGTGCTTTACTGTTTGGAAGACCACTAAAATCCATCGCTCGTGCGGAGTTGGGAAGGTAGTAGCCACTATCCTTGGATTGCTGTTCCGTATTCTTGAAACCCTTCGCGATGTTATCAATAGCTTCCCGGATTAAAGTATAGTCCGTTCCCATTTTTTTCCAAGGTACCGGATGGTTTTCCCCAAAGTGATGATGCCCTAGTTCGGCAATGATATCGGGTTCGCTTTTCAAATTCCCCGATATCGGCTGAAAAATACCCTTTGACCAACGCACCTTTCCCATGCTATTTTCGGTGGTCACAAAACGATTTTGATCTTTTTCCGAACGCCCCAAGGTAGGAAGCATCAAAGCGGTTTTTCCCGTAACCAGATGCGAACGGTTCAATTTGGTGCTGACCTGAATGGTCAAATTACAGTTTTGAATCGCTTCTGCTGTAAATTCCGTATCCGAGGCTGCTGCAAGAAAATTACCGCCTAAGCACATAAAGACCTTGGCCTTTTTCTCGTGCATGGCCTTAATGGATTCCACGGTATCATAACCGGTTTGTGTTGGTGCTTCAAAACCCAAATGGGTTTTTAGTCTTTCGTTGTAACCTTCATCCGCATAATGATGGATGCCCACACTTCGGTCGCCTTGTACATTGCTGTGACCCCTCACCGGGCAAGTACCCGCATTGGGTTTTCCAATAGCGCCTTTCAGCAACAACAAGTTCACAAATTCTTGAATGTTGGCTACCCCATTTTTATGTTGGGTCAATCCCATAGCCCAACAAATGATGATTTTGGATTTCGCAGCCAATAGGTCAACCGTTTCAGAAATGACTTCCTCTGAAATACCACTGAATTGGAGTAATTCATCTTCATCAAAGCGGTCCAAATCGGTTTTCAAAGCTGTGTAGCCTTCCGTGTAGTTTTCAATGAAGTCGTGGTCCAATACCGTGTGGCTCGTTTCTACATCTTTTTCAAAGAGCTTTTTGAGTAACAGTTTGACCAAAGCAATATCTTGATTGATTTTAACTTGAAGATGGATGTCCGCCAAGTCAGTACCGTTCCCCAGCCATCCGTTCAGGCGTTGCGGATTTTTGAAATTCACCAGACCGGCTTCCGCCAAAGGATTGATACTGATGATTTTTCCGCCATTGGCTTTGCATTTTTCCAAGGCGGTCAACATTCTGGGGTGATTCGTGCCTGGGTTTTGTCCTGCGATGATGACGACTTCTGCCTCATAAAAATCTTCAAGGGTTACCGAACCTTTACCTATTCCCAAGGTATTTTTCAATGCGATGCCGCTGCTTTCATGGCACATATTGGAACAATCCGGGAGATTGTTGGTGCCCAAAGCACGGGCAAACGTACCATATAAAAAGGCCGCTTCATTGCTGGAGCGTCCCGAAGTATAAAAGATTGCTTCGTCCGGAGAACTTAAAGCTTTGAGTTCTTTTGAGAGGAGGTGATAGGCATCTTTCCAAGAAATAGGTTCGTAGTGTTTTTTATTAGGATGCAACACCAAAGGCTCTGTAAGACGGCCCAATTGGTTCAATTCAAAATCAGTACGCAGGGAAAGGGCTTCCACGGAATGTTCTTCGAAGAATTGTGCATCCAAGGTATTTCGGGTAGCTTCATCGGCTAGAGCCTTGGCGCCGTTTTCACAATACTCGGCCACTTTATTGGGAGTGTCTGGGTCAGGCCAAGCACAACTGGGGCAATCAAATCCTTTTTTCTGATTTAGCGCGGCAAGTCCTTTAAAGGCTTTTACCATACCCATTTCGCGGAGACTATGCTGCAATGCATTGGATACGGCTGGAGTTCCTCCGGCATAGGAAGAAGGCGTGGTTATCTTCCCATTTGAGGTTTCGTTTTGTGGGCCAATGGCGGAAACATTGCGATTTGGGGTGTTGGACATGGCTGCTTCGCGTGGATTTCGTCGTTTATCTGCCAAAAGATACGATGAAATGCAATAGGGGTAAAGTTCACCACAGGTTTTAAGGGTTACACATCATTTCTTTTCCATCAGTAGGAGTCAGGCGTACATTTACAATGTAATTAAAACAGAAAGTAAATTTTTTCATTTTCATATAGTGTTCTCGTAAAAGAGTCTTGCCTTAGTCGGTAAGGCTCTTTTTAATTTCAGACGTTTTTCCGCGTCGCTTTCCTTCTTTCGGTACCAACAGTTTTTTACTTGTTTTCATATCGGAATACCTTGGGTCTGGGATGTAATCTTCTTTTTGCATTTTGATGACCTCGATGCTCAAAAAGCCAAATTCCTCTACCACTTTTCCGTAGAAACGATAAATGCCTTTTCCTCTGAAATAATATTTTGCTGCCACGGGTGGAAAAAGCACCGTGTCAAATACTTCTCCATGCTGGTCGACCAGGGTAGCAAAGTGCATGCGCTTGCCGTTGTGGGTACTGGTGTTTTTTACGGTGACCAAATAGCCGTAAATATCAATATGCTTGTTCAGATAGCGACGTAAATCTTTTTGTCCGTTGGTATTTTTCGGAGGTTTTGCCAATAATTGGAACGGACTGCACAAACAAAAGCCCAGCAATTCCCATTGTTCAAAAGCAGTTTCTTGGGCGGTGGTATCCAACTTCGGAATCTGGAATTTTTGATGCCGAGCTGGAAACAATTTTGGGTGTTCCAATCGCTCGTTTTTTGAGCGCATCAAATGCGCTTTCCAAAGCAATTCATGTTTGTTGATGCCCGTAAACCGAAATGCATCAATGCGGATAAGAATGGCAAGTTGTTCTACGGAAATCAACACCCGGTCCATAAAATCTTCCAAAGAAGCAAAGTTGCCGTTGCGTGAACGTTCGGTCAGGATACGTTCCATGACCCGCTGTTCCAAATCGCGGAGGTACATCATCCCCAAATAAATATGCTTGCCAACAATGCGGTTGGGAATGCTACTGGTGTTGATGCAAGGCGGATGTATGATAGCCCCCATCATGCGCGCATCATGAATGTAAAATTCTGAACGATAAAAACCACCGCCATTGTTGAGTACGGCGACCATGTATTCCAACGGATAATAGGCTCTCAAAAACAGACTTTGATAGCTTTCCACAGCATAGGAAGCAGAGTGACCCTTGGCAAAAGCGTAGCCAGCAAAACTGGCAACTTGGTTCCAGATTTCAAAAATCAAGTCGTCGGTATATCCTTTTTTTCGGCAGTTGGCGATGAATTTGTCCTTCACCTTTTGGAATTCCGCCCGTGAACGGAATTTTCCGCTCATACCCCTGCGGAGGACATCCGCTTCGCCCAAATCCAAATCTGCAAAATGGTGGGCCACTTTAATCACATCTTCTTGATATACCATCACCCCATAGGTGTCCGGCATAATGTCCAGCATAATGGGATGTGCTTTTTCTTCAGCACGACCTGGATGACGATGTCGTAAAATGTATTCGCGCATCATGCCACTTTTGGCTACTCCAGGACGAATGATAGAACTGGCGGCGACAAGTCCTAAATAATTGTCGACCTCCAATTTTTTCAACAGCATGCGCATGGCGGGAGATTCCACATAAAAACACCCCATGCATTGTGCGGTCTTGATGAGGGTATTGATGACATCATCCTTTTTGAAACCCTTGATGTCGTGAATGTCGATGGTCTCAAATTGTTCCGGTTGGTTATAGGCGACAATTTCCAGTGCCTCTTTGATTTTACCCAATCCGCGCTGCCCCAAAATGTCGAATTTGTACAAGCCCACATCTTCGGCAATGACCATGTCGAATTGGGTAGTAGGAAAGCCTTTTGGCGGAAGGTGCGTAGCTGAAAACCAATTCAAGGGTTTATCACTGATTAGAATTCCGCCTGCGTGAATGCTCAAATAATTGGGTTTTCCCATGAGGAGCTTTCCATATTTGAACACGAGTTTGGAGATGCCATCCAGCTTTGAAGGGTCATACCGGCCTTCAATCAAAAAATCAATTTCTTGGGGCGGCAGGCCAAATACTTTTCCCAACTCTCGAATAATGCCTCGTTCCTTGAAGGTGACGTAGGTGCCGAGCAGGGCGACGTGCTCAAAACGTTCGAAAATATATTGCGTCATGGCAGGGCGGTCGCGCCATGAAAAATCAATATCGAAATCTGGGGGATTGGCTCGGTATAAGTTGATGAAGCGCTCAAAGTAAAGGTCGAGTTCCATAGGGTCCACATCGGTGATGCGGAGCAAATACGCGACAATGCTATTGGCCCCACTGCCGCGTCCGACATAATAAAAGCCTCTTCTTCTTGCTTCGGACACAATGTCCCAATTGATGAGGAAATAGGAAACAAACCCCATTTTTTTGATGAGCTTCAGTTCTTTGTCCAATCGCGATTGTATGGCAGCATCTACATCTTGGTAGCGATAGGGGAGCCCTTCTTGGCACAACTTTTCAATCAAGGCTTCATCTTCGGCTACACTCCCTGAAAAGGTTTTTAGGTTTTGGGGTTTTCTTCCTTTGGAAAAATCAAAATGAATGCTACACTGTTTGAGCAGTTTTTCGGTGTTTTCGAGGATAAAAGGATATTCCGAAAAGGCTGCCGCCAAGTTTTGCACCGGATACATTTTTTCATCTTCCGAAGCTTCTTCGTCAGGGGAAAGCTTGCTGAGCAATACATTTTGGTCAATGGCGCGTAGCAAGCGATGCGCGTTGAAATCTTGTTTGTTGCGAAACGTAACCGATTGGAGCACAACCAGTTTTTTTCGGAATTGCATCAATCCTGAAAAGGGCAATTTGCGAAGGTCGTTGATGGAAACGCCGATGAATTCATGCGCTTCTGAAACGTCCAATTCGTTTAAAAGGACTTGCTCAAAGGGATAGATGACAAAAGCATTTTCAAACTTGGGCGCTTTTGGGGGAATCTCCAATTCTTGATGGAGATGATGAGACAAAAAAGTATTCAGTTCATGATACCCTTCGTTGTTTTGGGCAATGCCCACAAAACAGGGCCGAACCCCATTTCTAAAATCAATGCCCAACACCGGACGAATGTTGTACTCAGGTGCCTTTCGCACAAAATTCAAGCAAGCTGAGGTATTGTTGATGTCGGTGAGCGCCAATTGCGTCACATGGTTTTGTTGGGCTAATTCCAACAACTCCACTTCGGAAAAACTTCCGAATCGCATGCTGTAATATGTGTGACAATTTAAATAGATGTTAGAGGTCAGATATTAGACATTAGACGGTTTTAAGTGCATGTGTCACTCTGAATACATTTCAGAGTTTGATTATCCATGACGTGAAACCAATATTTCATTTTATGATTTAGATGCTTCTCATATCTTATTTCTGATAGTGTAGCGGTCTTACTTCTTTTTATTGTTTTCGATGCGCCAACACCACAGGTGGTAAGCCATTAAAAGGGTTGTGCATGCGGCCAATGGTTTTTGCGCCCATAGCGGATGCTCGAAAAATACTTCGGTCGCCAAAGCGTTTGCGAACGTTGTCCATGGCATTGTAGAGGTTCAGGGTTTCTTCGGTGTCCTCAAAAAGGTTGATTTGGTAATTCCCGGAAACCAAATGACTGAAACGAATCCCGACCAACCGTACCAGCATTCGTTTGTTGTACAGCCCATGGAACAATTCTAAGATTTTAGGGATGAGGATATGGTCGGCACTGGTGTAGGGAATGCGCAGTTGTTTGGAATAGGTGTTGAAATCGGAATACCTTATTTTCACTGCGATACAAGCGGTAAGTTTGTCTCCCCTTCGCAATTGATAGGCTAAGTTTTCGGTCATGGCAATAAGGATACCCTTGAGCTTTTTCACATCGATAGTATCTCGGTCGAACGTGCGTTCGGTGGAGATGGATTTCCGGTCATGAAACGGAATGACGGGTGTGTTGTCGATACCGTTGGCACGCTTCCAAATAACGGTGCCATTGGCACCTAAAACCTGTTGCATGATGCCCATGGGCATTTCCTGAACGGTGCGCACTTCGCGTATGCCAAGATTTCGAAGGGTTTGATAAGTCTTATCCCCAACCATGGGAATCTTTTTAATAGATAGTGGGGCCAAAAACGGTTTTTCTTGACCAAAATCGATTTTGAGTTGATTGTTGGGTTTGGCCTCATTGGTAGCTACTTTGGAAACCACCTTATTGACTGATAGCCCGAATGAAATGGGTAATCCTGTTTCATGCATGATTTTTTTGCGCATCTCCGAAGCATATTTGTAGCATCCAAAAAAGCGGTCCATCCCCGAGAGGTCGGCATAGAACTCATCAATACTCGATTTTTCAAAAAGGGGTACATGCTCTTTGATGATTTCGGTCACTACATCAGAGTACTGGCTGTAGGTTCCAGCATTTCCTCGAATAACGGTTGCTTCTGGACAAAGCTCCTTGGCCATTTTCATGGGCATGCCCGAATGTATCCCGAAACCACGGGTTTCATAACTGCACGCAGCAACCACGCCTCGGTCACTGGTGCCCCCTACCAAGAGCGGTTTGTTCTTGAGTTCCGTATTCAGGATACGTTCCACAGAGACATAGAACGTGTCCAAGTCCAAGTGTAAAATGGTCTTCTTCATTGTTTAGTTGAGAGAAAGCTAATTTATGGAATAATTCCTAATAAATGGAAATAATCCAAATAATATAACAGAAGCTTCGTAATCTGTTTCCTATCCCATAAATCCTTTATATCTTTGAATCGTTGTGTTGGATTCCCTTTAGAAAATGGGAATCTGGTTGGACAGTAAAATGTCGACCAATGAAAGGCTTTCCATATGGAAGGCTTTTTTTGTGCCGTATCTTTGTGAAAAACACCTCTATGTTACTTGACATCATCAAAAAACGACGTAGTATTTTCCCTGTACAATACAATGATAAACCCATCTCACGTGAAACGTTGGAGACGCTTTTGGAAGCCGCAAATTGGGCACCCAACCATAAAAAAACAGAACCTTGGCGGTTTAAGGTACTGACCGGAAACAGCAAAAAGGATTTAGGCGCTTTCCTTTCCAAGAAGTATCAGGAAGTTGACCCGAATCCGAAGCAAATGAAAATCATGAAACTACAAGCCAATCCAGAGAAGTCTGCAGCGGTAATCGCTATTTGCATGCAGCGTGACCCCAAGGAAAGTTTGCCTGAATGGGAAGAATTGGCAGCAACGGCCATGGCCGTGCAAAACATGTGGTTGTGTTGCGCCGAAATGAACATCGGTTGTTATTGGAGCTCACCAGGACTCATAAAATACATGGATGAGTTTTTTGACTTAAATGAAGGGGAACGTTGTCTCGGGTTTTTATATATGGGATATTACGATGAGCTAATCGAAACACCTGTAAAGGGGTCTATCCAAGAAAAAGTAGAATGGCTTTAATCCTATGAAAAGGAGAAGAGCGCTCCACGAAATTCCCAGGCTTTTGCGATAAAAAGGCCTAAAAACACAATTGCTAAAACGAATTTCAAGAAGGTTCCGGTCAGAAATCCAATAAAGGAACCGAAAGCCGCCTTAAGTGCAGTTTTGTTGTCCGCTTTGTTGAGAATTTCTCCAACTAAAGCGCCCACAAAAGGCCAAATCACAATACCAAAAACTCCAAGGATAGGGAAGAATATCGCGACGAGCAATCCTATTACGGTACCCCACATGCCTGCTTTGCTACCGCCAAATTTTTTCGTCCCCATAGCAGGGACAATATAGTCTAGCACAAAAACCAGAATCGCTACAGCTGCGGTAAGTCCCAAAAACCACCAATCATCAGGAACAGCATCGGTTAGATGTAACAGCAGTAATCCGAGCCAGCTCACAGGTGGGCCGGGCAACACCGGGAGAAAACTTCCCAAAATCCCGACAAGTGTCAAAACAAAACCAAGGACCAACAAGGCGATATCCATATAAATGATTTATTCGATAAGACTAAGATAGGGCCGAAATGTTACATGGAATTTTTTAACTAAAAAATTAGTTTAAACTAAGAAAATAGTTATATATTGCATTCAACTAATTCATTAGTTCATGAAAAAAAAGCAACTCACCCGAGCCGAAGAAGACGTCATGCAGATTCTATGGCAGCTCGAAAAATGTAATGTCGCCGCAATTGTGGAACAATTCCCGGCGCCAAGGCCCAAGTACAATACCATCTCCACCATAGTTCGCATTTTGGAGACCAAAGGCTTCGTGGGTCATGAACCCAAAGGGAAGGGCTATTTATATTTTCCGTTGATTCCGAAATCTGCGTACAGCAATCAAAGTATCACCAAGTTGATTGATGGTTATTTTCAAGGTTCTTTCCAAAACATGGTGTCTTTTTTTATGAAGGAAAACGACATCAGCGTAGAAGAACTGGAGTCTATTTTATCACAAATCAAAAAAGAGGATAATGATTAGGTATTTGTTGGAGACGCTAATCTTTCAGGCTTTGTTTTTACTACTCTTTGAGCTCTTCTTAAAGAAAGAAACCTTTTATGTATGGAACCGGTTCTATTTGCTCGGAACCTTTGGTGTTTCGCTATTGCTTCCTTTTATTTCACTTACTTTTCTATTTCCGAGTCTAGGCACGGTAAGTATTTATGCGGAAAACCTTGTTGCGCTAGAACCTCTTTTTCTTTCCGCTAGTGCCGAACAACAAAATACCCTGAGTTCTTTCAACTTTTTTTATGGCTTTTGGCTTTTGGGAAGTACCGCAGGTTTGATACGATTCTTGTATGGCTTAGCCATCATCTTCACGCTACGGAAAAATGCACCTCCCTTAAGGGAAGAAAAATATACGGTCTATGAACGGCCTGGAAACCCTAGTCCTTTTTACTTTTTCAAATGGATTTTTATCGGACAAGACATTCAGGGAGAAGCCAAAGCGCAAATACTTAGCCATGAAAAGGTTCATGTGCAACAGTGGCACTCTTTGGACAAATTATTTTTTGAGCTCTTGAAAGTGGTCTTTTGGATGAATCCCTTAATCTATTTCTACTCCAGACGGCTATCGGAAATTCATGAGTTCCTCGCAGACCAAGGAGCACTTTCTGAAAACGGACCAAAACAATACCAACAACTCTTGAATAGTGCTTTCAATACCCAAAACATATTTCTCGTAAATCAATTTTACAATTCATCATTAATCAAAAAACGGATAGTTATGTTAACAAAACAAAACTCCAAACGAATCCTGAAAATCAAGTATGTACTAGCACTCCCTTTACTGTTTGCGATGCTCGTCTATTCATCTTGTAAAGACGAAACCGAAACATCTCCTGAAACAGAACCAGAAGCCACAACCTTGACCGTGTCCGAACAAAAAGAAGCCGTGCCGTTTATGGTGGTAGAAAACCCTCCTATGTTCCCTGGTTGTGAGAATGCCGAAGACAAGCGGACTTGTTTCATCCAAAATCTGCAAAATCATGTTCGAGAGAACTTTACCTATCCCAAAGAAGCATTGGAAAATGATATTCAGGGTAAGGTCTCCAATTTGTTTAAGGTTTCAGTTACGGGTGAAATTACAGAAGTCACATCCGAAGGACCCTCCGAAATTTTGGAAGAAGAAGCGGTTCGAATTATTTCAAAACTACCGAAGATGATACCTGCCATGCAGGATGGTAAGCCCGTTGAGGTTGTTTTTTCCTTTCCTATCTCCTTTGTTTTAGAATAAAACGTGTATTCTGACCATCAATTGAGCTTCCAGCAGTTGCTCAAAAAGTCGTAATTTTCCATCTGTTAGCGATGGATTTTACCCAAAGATTTTTTGTGTTACTGCTCGGGATGACTTTAGCCTCCTGTGATTTTTTCTTATCCCAGGAAAAAATTACTGAAGACCTTGTCGAAGAGGAGCTTTACCAGATTGATTGGAACGAAGTCGACCAATATCCTTTATTTGATGCCTGCCGGGAAAATTTGCCCAAACCCGAACAGCGTGCTTGCTTTGAAAATACCATGATGGCACAATTGGGAAAGGCATTGGAAGGAATGGAGTTTGAGGTAAATAATGACTTGAATGATACCGTGCTTCTGGATTTTTTAATCGACGAACACGGATTTATCACGGTGCAAAGCGTGGAAGAGCGTAGTGCTGTACTCCAAGAAATTGAAGATTTCAATGCAACCATCTCCAAAAGACTCAATGACCTGACCACAGTAGCTCCGGCTTTGAAACGTGGAGTTCCCGTAAGCATTCGCTTTCGGCTACCCGTGGTGTTGAATACCGAAAAACCGTAGTTGTGGCGCAGGAAAAAATCATTTTGGGCATTGACCCGGGTACTACGGTCATGGGTTTTGGTATTGTGCGCGTGGTGGGCAAACAGCTGCAATTTGTGCAAATGAACGAGTTGTTGCTCAAGAAATATCCCGACCATTACATCAAGCTCAAACTCATTTTTGAACGTACCCTTGAGCTTATCGATACCTATCATCCAGATGAAATCGCCATTGAGGCTCCCTTTTATGGGAAAAATGTCCAATCGATGTTGAAGTTGGGTAGGGCGCAAGGCGTTGCTATGGCTGCGGGCTTGTCGCGACAAATTCCCATCACGGAGTATATGCCCAAGAAAATCAAGATGGCCATTACCGGGAATGGAAACGCCAGCAAAGAACAAGTGGCCAAAATGCTCCAGGGCCTTTTGAAGCTGAAAACCTTACCCAAAAACTTGGACAGCACAGATGGACTGGCCGCCGCAGTCTGTCATTATTATAATGCCGGTCGAATAGAGGTGGGTACTACCTATACAGGATGGGATGCTTTTGTGAAAAAGAACCCTGATAAAATCAATAATCAATAAAGAATTAACAATGAGGAAGACTGAAAACCCACTTGCGGATAAGTCCTACGAATTTGCGATTCAAATTGTGAGGTTGTACAAGAAAATAATAAGGATTGAAAAAGAGTATGTGCTTTCCAAGCAATTGTTGAAATCCGGCACTTCGATTGGGGCTAACATCTCTGAAGCGAACGGAGCAATTTCCAAAGCGGATTTCTCTGCTAAAGTTTCGATTGCCTACAAAGAAAGTCTAGAAACAAAATATTGGCTTTCTCTTTTAAGAGATTCTGATTACGTTGAGGCGGAAGAAGCCAATACTTTAATTGACAAGGCTGACGAGCTTTCAAAAATCATGTTTTCGATACTTAAAACCACACGTATCAAAGTACAACCTTAGTGGTTTAATAAATGTGCGTGGTTGATTGATACCGGTTAATTGATAATTGTTCACTGTTAATTGATAATTGTTCACTGTTTTGAGCGGAGTTTATATTCACATTCCATTTTGCAAGCAAGCGTGTCACTATTGTGATTTTCACTTCTCTACCCAAATGGGAACCAAGCCTCAGGTTTTGGAGGCTATAGCAACGGAAATTCGATTGCGAAAAGAAGAGCTTTCCGATCAAGAGGTAAAAACCATATACTTTGGCGGAGGCACCCCCTCGGTTTTGTCCGTGGATGAAATCAATGTCCTTATCAATACGGTTCGAACACATTTTGAGGTAGACGCAAACGCTGAAATCACATTGGAAGGCAATCCTGATGATTTGTCGAAGGAGAAATTGAAAGCACTGTCACAAAGTCCAATCAATCGTTTGAGCATTGGGGTACAATCTTTTTTTGATGCAGATTTAAAGCTCATGAATCGTGCCCATGATGCCAAGGAAGCTCTAGCGTGTATTCAGGATGCCAAAAGCTATTTTAACAATATTTCCATCGATTTGATTTATGGAATTCCGAATGCCACGGATGCGCAATGGAAAGAAAACATTGCTACCGCTCTAGATTTGGGTGTCCCCCACATTTCTAGTTACGCCTTAACGGTAGAACCCAAAACGGCACTGAAACATTTCATTGAACAAGGGGTAGTGCCTCCTGTAGATGATGAGCAAGCGCAACGTCAGTTCATGATATTGCTTGAAACCTTGGAATCCAACGGTTTTATGCATTATGAAACTTCGAATTTTGCACAACCCGGTTTTATCTCCAAAAACAATAGTGCGTATTGGCAAGGCAAACCCTATATCGGAATCGGTCCATCGGCACACTCTTTTGATGGGAAGGTGCGAAGCTGGAATGTGAACAACAATATGAAGTATATGCGGGCTTTGGAGCGAGAAGAAATTCCTTCAGAAAAAGAAACGTTGAGTTTGAGAGACCGGTACAATGAATATGTCATGACAGGATTGCGCACCCAATGGGGCGTTTCGCTGGATAGAATTCAAACTGAATTTGGTCCGTTGTATCGAAAATATCTGGAGGAGCAGGCAGAAAAGTACATTCAAGACCACTTGCTATTCAAAGATGGAGATAGTCTTCTGGCCACCAAAAGCGGAAAGTTTTTGGTAGACGGAATCGCCTCAGACCTTTTTATGGTTAATTTGGTAAAATGATTGCGAGCGTACAGCACGGTGACCATTCCTATCAAATTGACCTAAGCAAACCCTTGGATATTTCCATTGCCCTCAAACATGGTAAAACAAGTGTTAACGCATGGCATCAACCTTCACCAAGCATACATCCCGTTTCAGAAGGGGATTTTATTGGCAGCGTGGCCGAAGGTGCTCCTATTAATTTTAACGAAGTTGTTTTCAATCCTCATAGTCATGTGACGCACACGGAATGTTTGGGTCATATAACCGAGGAGGTCTTTTCGGTCAATGAAAAACTGAAAACCTATTTCACTTGGGCTGAAGTGGTAAGCGTAACGCCTGAAAAGGTGGGAGAAGATTTAGTAGTGTCTTCAGCGGGGTTAAAAACAGCGCGAAAATATCAAGGGGCAAGTGCCTTGATTGTTCGGACCCTTCCCAATACCGAAACAAAACGTATCATGGACTATTCCCATAAAAACCCACCCTACCTTTCAAAGGAAGCGATGGAGTATATCGTTGCAGAAGGAATTGAACACCTTTTGGTGGACCTTCCTTCGGTGGATAAGGAAAAAGATGAGGGTAAGCTTGAAGCCCATAAAACGTTTTGGTGTGTCAGTCAGTCTCCAAGAACTTCCGCAACGATAACAGAGTTTGTTTTTGTACCAGACACTATTGTTGATGGGTTATATTGGCTTAATTTGCAAGTGGCCCCTTTCGAAAATGATGCAGCCCCCAGCAGGCCTGTCCTTTTTAAACCTATGGAAATTTGAATTCAGCAAAATGATAGAAGCGCTTTTAGGTCTGATTCTGGGTGCCATTTTAATGTATGGGTTATTTGCCATGTTTCGTGGTAAAAAGCGAAAAGAGCGAACAGAAAGACAGTCTACGGTAATTCTTGACAAAATCAGGAATGTGTGCAAACTCGTTTCAGTTGAAGGAGACTTTGCCGAAATCTATCATTACGAGAACACGAAGGAGAGCTTCATGAACTTGTTCACTAGCAAGAAAAAGGCATTGATTATCATAAAGGCCAAGGCGCATATCGGATATGATTTGAAAAAGTTGGCGATGCGTGCCGATACCGAACGAAAGACCATTGTGCTTAAGAATTTTCCAGAGCCCGAAATCTTATCCATTGAGCCCAACCTTCAGTACTACGATATCAAAAATGGATTTTTCAATAGCTTTTCACCGGAAGACTTGACGCAGCTTAACGTAGAGGCCAAAGATCATATCAAACAGAAAATTCCAGAAAGCGGCTTGATGGATAGCGCTAAAAAAGAAGCACTACAAGCAGTTTTGGTCGTAGAGAAAATCGTAGAGACCATTGGTTGGACATTGGACTATACAAGCTTGGAAATTACAGATACAATCCAAAACCACTTAGAAGAAAAAACAGCATGAGAAAATTAATTTTAACGGGCGTCGTAGGACTCCTTTTATTTACCAACGCAGTGGCACAAGACAAAATAAACAGTGAGGAGTTTGATTCCGCCTTCGCACATACGGTCTACTTCTGGTTAAAAAATCCAGACAATGAAGATGACAGAATTCAGTTTGAAGACTCCCTGAAACGTTTCTTGAACAATTCAAAGTTTGCCAAAACCAATTTTATTGGTGTACCTCCCAAGGCCACTCGTGAAGTAGTGGATGGTTCGTTTACCTATGCTTTGATTGTGACTTTTGATTCTGCTGAATCACAAGACGGATATCAAAAAGAAGCAGCGCATTTGCAATTTATCGACGAATGCAAAGATTTGTGGAGCAAGGTGATTGTGTATGATTCCAATGGCATAGAATAATGGATATTGAAGCTTTACGTACTTATTGCCTTTCAAAGCCTGGGGTGACCGAGAGCTTTCCATTTGATGAATACACCTTGGTGTTCAAGGTCATGGGAAAAATGTTCGCATTGGTTCCATTGGAAAGAACCCCTCCACAGTGCAACCTGAAATGTGACCCTGAACGAGCAGTGGAATTGCGTGAGGAATATGACGGCATAATCATTCCTGGCTACCATATGAGCAAAACCCATTGGAATACACTTTTGCTCCATGGTATTCCCCCAAAGTTTATTGTAGAGCTAGTGGATCATTCCTATGATTTGGTAGTATCCAAAATGACCAAAAAGATGAAAGAAGAACTCAAGAACCTGTCTTGAGGTAAAAACTCATCTACGATAAAGTACCACTCGTCGACAGTTTTGAGATTTCGAACTATGATGTAGTATTTTTCCTCAGTATCTTTATGGATATTTGTAGTCTAAAGGAAAAACCGTATGAATGTTTTGTTCATAGAAGACGATATGATTGAGAGCATGAAGTTGCAACGAGCAATTTCTAAGTTCCAATCAAAGCACAAGATTATAGAGGCAAAAAATGGTGAAGAAGCACTAGACATTTTGCACTCTGGTCACTTGCCAGATATCATCTTATTGGACTTAAACATGCCGCGGATGAGCGGAACGGAATTTTTAAGTATCATCAAAAAGGATGACCGCTTCAAATATTTGCCCACTATCATTTTGACCACATCAGAGAATCGGGTAGACCTGCTCAAATGTTTTGAGATTGGTATCGCTGGTTACATCATAAAGCCTTTAAAATATGAGGATTACGAGTCAAAATTGAAAAAAGTATTCGATTATTGGGAGATTAGCGAACTAATCAAAGGCTAACAAAAACCCGCATTTCACAACATTATTTTTTAGACAAGTAGTCCAATTCCTACTTTTAAATCATAATAATCTTATTATGAAAGGGATTGTATTCACTGAGTTTTTGGAGATGGTTGAATCCACCTTCGGTTTGGAGATGGTTGACACCATAGTAGAAAGCTGTGACTTACCTTCTGGTGGCGCTTACACTGCCGTTGGGACTTACGAATTTCACGAAATGGTTTTGCTCATAGAGCAATTGCATCAAGAAACCAAAATCAGTAAAGAGGATTTGCTATATTCTTTTGGGCACTATTTGTTTAGTAGCCTAGCCAAAACCCATCCTGAGGTAGTAGCGAATTACAATACCCCTTTGGCGCTTCTAAGTTGTATAGAAGACCATATTCATGTACACGTAAAAAAATTATATCCCGACGCGGAACTACCAGAGTTTAAAATTTTATCCCGTACCGATAAAACTTTAGAGATGATTTATTCCTCCTCGCGAGGATTGTACGCCCTGGCTCACGGTTTGATTATTCGAACCTTTGAACATTTTGGAAAGCCAGTTGAAGTAGACTACAAACTATTAAATGAAAACGGAACTCAAGTCAAGTTCGCTATCGTCCAAAATGGATAAGAACGAGGTTTCCGTTTTAAAACGGGCCTTAAAGCGAGAAAGAAAAGCCAGAAAAGCAGCCGAGAACCTTCTTGAAGAGAAGGCGAAAGAGTTGTATGATGCCTCGTTGCACCTTCGGGAAGCCAATGGTCGCCTAGAAAGCCTTTTGCATAAGGAGGGGAATGCCGTTGATAGCGCTTTCATCAATATCATTGACCCTTATGTGGTGATGAGCTTGGATGGAAAGGTCATCAATATGAACTCTTCGGCAAAAGAGTTTCTCGGATTTGACCATACCGAAGAAGATGTTTATTTAAGCAGGTTGGTACATCCTGACTATTTGGAATACACAGTGGAATCGTTTAAAACCCTGAGCCAAGTAGGTATTCTAAAGAATTACTCAGCCAAAATCTACAATAAGCGAAAAGAAGCCAAACACGTTAACATCAATGCGAGTTTGATTTATGATGAAAAAGGAAGGCCTATTGCTGCTCAAGGCGTTATAAGAGACATTACCCAAGATGTTGAAATCAAAAAACTATTACAAGAACAAAAGAAGCAACAAGATATTATTGTAGAGAATTCGCCACTGGGCATTCTACTCATCATCAAAAACAAAATTATTAAAGCCAACAGATCCTTTATTGATCTTATGGGTTATGATCAGTTGGAATTGTCCAAACGCTCGCTTGATGATATCTCCACTTTGGAAGAAAGCACTTTGGATACCATTTTGGATTCGCGAACTACCGGCCTTGAAGACCGAAAGTTTTCCGTGATTCGAAAGTTCTTCAAAAAAGATGGCAGTACGATTTATGGAAAAACTTCCATAAGTTCCTTGACGGATGAAACTGGAAAACTAGCCTATAGCGTAGTAATCATTGAGGATATTACTGAAGAAAAACGCTCCAAGGAAAAGCTTCAAGCTTCTGAAGAACGCATGGCCACGCTTATCAAAAACTTGCAATCTGGAATTCTGTTGGAAGACCAAGAGGGCAAGATTGTGCTGGCCAATCAAAAGTTCTGTGACCTATTCGCTATTCCAATAGCCCCGCACAAATTGAGGGGTGTGAATGCGCGAAAATCACTTCACAAGTACAAACACCTTTTCCAGGAGGCTGATACTACCATACGACGTATTGATTATGTATTGAACAAGCGGGAAGCTGTTACTTCAGATGAAATGGAGTTGGTAGACGGACGCACGTTCGAGCGTGATTATATTCCGCTGTTCAGTAATGGCGAATACCAAGGCCATTTGTGGAGCTATAACGATGTGACCCTTAAAAAGAATTATCGCAAAAACCTCGAAGCACAAAAAGAAAAGTATGGCAGCATTATCGCCAATATGAATCTTGGCTTGGTTGAGATAGATAATGAGGACAACATCCTAATGGTCATCCAAAGCTTTTGTGATATGGTGGGGCGTTCCTCAATTGAATTGATTGGACGCAATACCACTAAAATCCTCAATATCGTAGATACCGATGAAGAAATGGTGCAAAAACACAGCGCCCTTCGTCGACGTGGAATTTCGTATTCCTACGAAATCGGAATCTTGAATCGCGATGGTGAAAAACGCTTCTGGCTGGTCAGCGGTGCCCCACGTTATGATGATTTGGGCAATGTGATTGGCTCGATAGGAATTCATTTTGACATTACCCAACAGAAAAACCTAGAGCTGCAAAAAGAAAATTTGGTTGCAGAACTGGAAGAGAGTAATAAGGGTCTTCAAGAATATGCACATATTGTATCCCACGATTTAAAATCCCCTTTGCGAAGTGTAAGTGCGCTCGCTACCTGGATGTATGATGACTACAAAGACAAACTCGATGAAACCGGTCAATACAACCTGAAGATGATGCAAGAGAAAATCGAGGGGATGGACAAGCTCATTACGGGTATATTGAAATATTCTACCGTGAACAACGACGTGTTGGATAGTACCCCCATTGATTTAAATGAGGTGATTCAAGAGATTCGGGAGATTATCTACATCCCCGAAAATGTTGTTATCAAAACAGCAGGCGAATTGCCCACCATCTTGGCAGACCGAACCAAAATGCATCAGTTGTTCCAGAATTTTTTGAGCAATGCGGTGGTTAACATTGATAAACCGGAGGGAGAAGTTGTTATAGGATTTAAAGAACACAAAAAGCATTGGGAATTCAGTATCGCCGATAACGGGGTAGGGATTCCTGAAGAATACCACGAAAAAATATTCCAGATTTTCCAATCTATAGGAAACAAAGAGCGCTCAACGGGAATTGGGCTGTCCATTGTAAAAAAGATTATAGACCGTTACAAAGGGAAGGTATGGTTGACCAGTGAAATCGGAAAAGGAACAACATTTTTCTTTACCCTAAAAAAACAACCCTAATCATGGAAAGACCAAACTTGGATTACATCAAGGAGATTTCAGGCGGGAACGAAGAATTCGAAAAGCGTTTTTTGACCATTATCCAAAATGAATTTCCGAAAGAAAAAACAGAATACATAACCCAAATGGATGGGGACAATTTGGAGGAATCTGCAACTATTGTCCACAAAATAAAACACAAGCTGGGTATTCTCGGCTTGCATGAAGGATACCGTTTGGCCATCAAATATGAAGAAGACCTAAAATACGGCGATACCAAACTCAAAGACGAGTTTAATGAGATTCTAACTTCGGTAGAAGAGATTATATCAAATATAGCGTAACATGAAAAGTATCATAGTAGATGACGAAGCCAGCGCGCGAATGATAGTAGCGGAATTCTGCAAAGGAGTTCCCAACCTTGAAGTCCTGCATGAGTTTCCCAATGCGCTTGAAGCCTTAAAATATATCCGCGACCATCATGTGGATTTGATTTTTCTCGATATCCATATGCCAAAACTAACAGGCATAGATTTTATTGAAACCCTGCAAAATCCCCCCAAGATTGTGCTGACCACTTCAGATAAAAATTTTGCCATTGAGGCTTATCAGTATCCCTTCATTGTGGATTATTTGGTAAAACCCATCAGTAGGCAACGTTTTGAAAAATGTATGACCAAATTGGAGATGGCCTTTGCCGCTTCCGAAGAAATCCCTATCGTTTCCAAACAAGAAAATCCGGAAGAAGATTTATACATCAATATCGATAGAAGACTTATCAAACTTAAGTTTTCAGATATCCTTCTGATTGAGGCAAAAGGGGACTATATCGAAATTTTGACCCTACAAAAAAGGTTTCGGGTACATTCTACCCTCAAGAAGATAAAAGACAAGTTGCCCACCTCAAGGTTTTTGCAAATACATCGCTCGTATATTATCAATTTTACTCAAATAATTGATATTCAAGATAATAGTGTATTGATTGAGAAAAGTGTCATTCCCATTAGTCGCTCCAATCGACCCGAGTTGATGCAACGGCTCAACTTGTTGTAGAACACCAGAACACTCCAGAAGATGATAAAAGAATCAAGTAATCTTAAAATTTTAACTATGCCACTGGAAATTAAGGAATACCATGGAGTTTTTGAAGTATTGGGTGATGTAACCGCCCAAAATGTTGGCGCGTTGCGCGCTTATTTTGATTCCGTGCTGGAGTCACAAGAGCAGGTAATCGTCAGTTTAGAAAAAGTGACGGTTTTGGATGCTTCCGCAGCGCACTTCTTCGAAAAACTCTATCGGGAATCCGCGGAGCGCAATAAAGTAATGGCTTTGATTGGACGTCAAAATGATACAGTCCTCGAGACTCTTACGGCCACCAAGACCAACTATATTTTAAGTCCGGACCGTATTTAATCCACCAACGCTTTACTATGGACCTGTCAATCTACCAACCGTATTTCAATAGCGTTCCTGACCAATTGGATGAAGTTCAATACAGCCGATTGTTGCGGTATTTTCAACTTTTGGATAAGGTTGAAAAACCCGTGGTAAGCTTGGTTACGCTCGTTTTTCAAGCTGAAGAGACCTTGTTGGCACATATTGTCGCTTTAAGTCATTTAAAGACGATTATTCCCTATGAGCTGATTTTTGTCGAAAATAATGCCAACGCTGAAACCTTGGGAATTTTGAATCAATTGGGCGCGAAAGTGGTTTCGCAACCCCTTCAGGGAATTACCCATGCCCGGCAAAAGGGAATGGAAGTGGCCCGAGGGGAGATTGTTTGCTCGCTGGACCCAGATTCATTGTATGACCCTTATTATATTGACCGAATGGCGTTGCCTTTTTTCGAGGACGAAAAATTGGTGATGTGCTATTCGGTGTCAAAGAGATATGAATCGGACTTTAGGTTGTCGCAAAAAATGAAGATGAGAAACTGGTTGAAGGTTCAGGTTTTCAAAAGTAGACTCTCGAGAGGTTTCGAAGAACGCATCAAATACATCCGTGCGGTCTGCATTGCCTTTAAAAGGGAAAGTTTTGTGGATATCGGCTATGCGGTGGATTTGCCCTTAGTCGCAGGTTGTGATGATGGCATGTTGGCCATGCACCTACACCGAAAGGGTGTGTTCAAGTATGTGAAGGTTGACGTGTATACCGCGCTGCCACCACCAAGGGAACCAGGTAAACCGTTTCCATTTTGCAACGAACGTTTTCTCAAAAAGAACAGTATTCTTCAAGAGGCCTACGAAGCCTTGAAAGTAAACGACTGAATATTTTCTTTGATTTTTTAGGATACGGCAACTCATATGGGTTGCCGTATTGTATTGTTAGGAGCGAAGAGCCTTTCCGTTGGTCGATGATAACATACAACACAAGACCTCCGATAAAATGTAGCTTACAACATACTGCCTTGGTTTTACAACATAGAATTATCATAAAGTAATAATTATCCTACTTTTCAAATATGTTTAGTACTACAATAAATTAAAAACCCCAGATTATGAAAATCTTAGTAGTAGACGACAAACAGTCACTTAGCGAATTGGTATCTCAGTTTTTAGGGCAATCCTACGCCGTAACCACCATGGAAGATGGTATGGCTGCTTTAACTTGGATGCAAGATGGTAATATTCCTGATTTGATTATCACCGATTTGGAAATGCCCAACATGGACGGCTTCGAATTGATTAAGAAAATCAAGGAAAGCGGCTATTTTTCTGAAATCCCAATTATTGTATTGAGTTGTCGCGACAGCAGTGCAGACCGAATCCAATGCCTCAAGCTTGGCGCAGATGATTACTTGGTCAAACCATTCAATCCCGAAGAACTATTGATTCGAGTGGAAAAATTATTGATTCGCACCTAATATTATGGAAATCGTTTCGGATAAAAAGATCCGTCTTCTCTATGTTGGAGAAAACGAGACACTAGTACACCAATTTCAGCAATCAAGCGAGAAAATAGACTTCCATCGCGTGGATAACTCCCTTTTGGCTCTGAAATGGTTAGAAGAACACTTAATCGTTGACGCTATTGTTTGTGAAAAGCAAATTCCGGGGCAATCCGGTATTGAATTTCACAAGACGTTGCAATCCAAATACAGCCATAGCGATTCGGTTCCCTTTATTTTGGTAGCTGCAGAACGCAATGCGAACGAGCTTGCGGAGGCAGTTGAACATGGTATTGATGACTATTATGTGCAACCCATTGCCATAGATAACATCGTCGACCGCATTCAGTTTTTGAAAGAACTGAAGATAAACCTGCACAAGGCGAAAATCACGCCAGCTCATACGGTTTATGGCGAGTATAAAATTGGTTTTTGGAAACGCTCCTTCGACATTTTGGTTGCAGGTTCCGTGTTGCTGGTTGCCGCACCTTTTTTGTTGTTGGTTATCGCCGCAATTCGATTGGAATCCAAAGGCAAGGTCTACTACTTCTCAAAAAGAGTGGGTACTGGCTATAAGATTTTTGTCTATTACTAGTTGCGGTCCATGTATCCCGATGCTGATAAAAGACTCAAAGAGTTTCAACATTTAAACCAATATGTACACCATGACGAGGTGGAGCATGAAGCCCAAGTAGTCAACCATCCTGCCAGCAGTACTTCAGGAACTAAACTTTTTGGAGATGACGCTGAAGTGGATGAGGTGTCCCATAACCAACAAAAACGGGAAAGCGCCAAAAGTGCTTTTGTGAAATTTGATAACGACCCGAGAATCACCAAGGTTGGAAAAATTATTCGAAAACTGAGTATTGACGAACTACCGCAGCTTATCAATGTTCTCAAAGGGGATATGTCCATCGTAGGGAACCGGCCTTTGCCTTTATACGAAGCAGAGGTGTTGACTACAGATGAATGGACCGACCGTTTCAACGGCCCCGCTGGAATAACAGGCCTATGGCAAGTTGAGGCTCGGGGACGTAGCTCGAAAATGTCGCCTGAAGAACGAAAACAGCTCGATATCAAATACGTGGAATACGCAAACAGCAAAAACGCCTTTCTCATAGACCTCTGGATTGTGCTTCGCACGTTTAAAGCGGTCTTTCAAAAAGAAAACGTGTAATGAAGAAATATTGGGGCATTTTATTGATTTTCTTTTTTGCGCAGTTGGTTTCGGCACAATCCATTACGGCTTTTATTGAAAAAGGTCTGGAGGAAAACGATATCAGCAAAAAGCTTCCGCCTTTGGATACACTCATCCAAATGGCAAAGGACTTTTCCCCCTTTATAAAGGTTACGATTTCAGAACAGCAATACCGCGATGGGGTAGTATCTGCAGAGCAAAGGGCATGGTTGGAATACATCAATCTCGAAGCGGGCTACAACTACGGGATTTTTGATAACCTGAGCAACCAGCAAATCGCCGGTGACCCTCAAAGTCAAACCTTGTTTTCGACAGAACAAAGTCGGTACAATGTAGGGGTATCCATTCGCTTGCCCTTATCGGCCATTATTAATAGAAGGGCCAGAATCTTAAGTGCTAAGGGAGAAGCTGAAAAAGCGCGATTTGAGACACGAGTTGCCGAAGTAGAACTGGAACAAAAGGTACAATACCTGTATAACACGGTATTGAAAAATCATAGAATGTATTACGTGTCAAATTCCATTGTGGATAGTTACCGAGTACAATCCTTAAGGGCTGAAAAAGACTTTTCCAGCGGTATTATCAATGTAACAGAATATACGCGATTGCAGCAAATGCTAAATCAGGCAACCATGAATTTTGAGTTGCACCGGTCTGAATTTATTGCCTCGGTCATGGCCCTGGAAAACATTATAGGAGCAGAACTGGATATTTAATGAAATTTAATCTACTCTTTTTTGTTCGTCTCTTATTGAGACATGTCGCCCTGTTGATTGGGGTTCCTGTGCTTTTGGGGGGTAAGGTATTTTACCTAACCCGTAACCAACCGAAAGTCTACAATTCCAAGGCTAGGGTATACACTGGTATTGCTACTGGGTCCAATATTGAACTGGAAAACACCAAGATAGATTTTCGGGCAACCAACACGGCTTACGATAACCTTTTAAACCTCATTAAAGCCCGCACCACCATTGAAATTGTGGGGTTAAAACTTTTTGCGCAACATATGGTGTTGGATAGTGCGGATGTAAAAATCATCTCGCAAGAAAAGTATGCATCGTTAATGGAATCCGTTCCAGAAGAAGTCAAACAATTGGTAGTGCCTGGTGATGTATTAAAAACCTACGAGAACTTCTTGGAATTGAAAGAATCCAACCACACCAATTTCATTTACCAACTTATCAATCTAGACCATCCCGATTATAGTATCGAAAAAATTTCGGGAAGGGTCGGCTTGCGAAGAATCTCAAACAGTGACTTCGTGGATATTGAATTCGAATCGGAAGATGCGGCCATTTGTCAAAACACTTTGCTGATTCTCTGCGAGGTTTTTGTGCAATTAAATGCCGATATCAAGGTGAATCAATCAGATGCCGTAGTCAAATATTTTGAACGTCAATTAGCGGCCTCTACAGTTGATTTGAAAGGGGCCGAAGATGAGTTGCTGCAATTCAACCAAACCAACAACATTATCAACTACTACGAGCAAACCAAACATATCGCTGCGGAAAAAGAAGAGTTTGAAATCAAGTATCTGGAAGTGTTCCGGAAGTTTAATGCGGCAAAGGCCGTGCTAGGGGTTTTGGAATCCAAACTGGAAGCCCATGAACTCAAAAGACTTTCCAGCACTCGGATTATGAATTTGCGAAAGGAACTTTCCACGCTGAGTTTTGAAGTTTCAATGCTCACTTTGGGGATGGACAAAGATTCCACCGTTCAGCTTAAAAAAGCAAAAGAGGCCAACGACAAGATGCAACGCATTGCAGACATTGAATCTGAACTGGCGCAGAATATCGATACCATTTACAAAACGGATTACGACACCAAAAGTTTGGCTTCTACCAGCGTGCTTTCCGACTGGTTGGCCAAAACAATCGAATACGAAGGTACCCGAGCACAGCTTCGGGTTATGGATGAAAAGCGAGAAGAATTTAAAAAATTATATCAAGAATTTTCTCCATTAGGTGCGACAATGAAACGTTTGGAACGTAAAATTGATATTGCTGAAAGAGAGTATTTAAGTCTTTTACACAGTTTGGGCCTAGCCAAGTTACGCCAGCAAAACGTTGAGCTCAAATCCAATATCAAACTTACCGAAGCGCCATTTTTTCCGATTAGCCCCAAACCAAGCAAGCGGATGCTTTTAGTAATAGTGGCTGCAATGGCAGGTTTTGTTTTGGTCGCTGCCACGATTTTGGTCCTAGAATTTTTGGATGGGAATATCAATACGGCAAAAAGAGCTGAAGATAAAATAGAGTTGAAGGTATCCTCTATTTTCCCCGTCATCGGTGCGGAAAGCAGTAAAATCGATTATGCCTATCTAAAGAACAAGGCGGTTAACGCTATCTCGAGGAACATTATTCTCAATCAGTTCAAAAAAGACAAGACTTCCACTCCTGTTGTGAACCTATTGTTTTCAACACAAGATCGCGAAGGCAAAACCTTTATCTGTAGACACTTGATTTCAAAGCTATGCGAGTTGGATTATCAAATGCTTCATATTACATACGATGAAACGGATTTGGGCTTAACAGCAGATTGTTATCAAAAACTGGTTTATCCCATCAGTGATAAACTCTACAAGTTGTCCACCATTCATGAGTTTGATGAAGAAGGTTTGGTTTCGGACTTCAACGCATTTGATTTTGTCATTTTGGAAATTCCGAGCATTATCAAAAATCCATTCCCTGTGAAATTAGCCTCGGCTATGGATTACACCTTCTTGGTAACCCGGGCCAATCGGGCTTGGACCCAAGCGGATAAAAATGCCTTGGAATTGTTCAATGAGGCAACTACAGGTCCTGAACCACTCATCATTTTGAATGGTGTGAAAGTCTTGGAAATGGAGACCGTTGTAGGGGACTTACCCAAAAAAAGGTCCTTCGTCAGACGATGGATTAAAAAACTGGTTCAATTTCGATTTTTCACCAAAACTTCGGTAACCTAATGCTTGGAAAACTAAGACAAATCGGAAAAGAAAAGAACCTTTCTTCCCTAATGGCGAACGGAAGCGTTGCCTTTTTGGGTTTGCTAAGCTTTATGTTGCTAACCCGACAGCTCAACAAAGAATTGTTTGGAGAGTGGGTGCTCTTTATCACCCTAGCCACTTTTGTAGACCTATTGCGTTTTGGACTGACCCGAACGGCTTCGGTAAGACAACTATCCGGTGCGGATGCTTTGGAAAAGCAAAGGATCATGGCTTCTGCCTTTCGCATCAACTTGGTCTTGCTTCTATTGCTTACTTCTTTTTGTTGGGGTTTATGGTTGATGATTACCCTTTCAGGCCAAACCATCAACAACGGCTATTTTCTTTTTCTGACGTATTACCCTTGGTTGGCGGTGGCCAACTTAGGTTGGAACAATGCGATGTCTTTATTTCAGGCCGAACAGAATTTCAATCGAATGATGTGGGTTCGTGTATTGAACGTAGGACTTTTTTGCCTGTTTCTGGTAGTCAACTTTTTGTGGTTGAAGGAAGGAATCCTAACCGTGATTTGGGCGAACATCTTCGTCAATGCGATATCAGGAGTATGGTGTTTGCTAAAAGGATGGGATGGTCTATTCCACTTCAAAAAAGCGCAACGAAAAATTGAAAAAGAACTTCTGAACTTTGGAAAATACTCCATGGGGACGCTAATAAGCTCCAGCTTATTGAAAAGCTCAGACACTTTCATTATCGGGATGAGTCCCATACTAGGTTCAGTTGGAATTGCCATGTACGCGATTCCATTAAAGTTGACAGATTTATTGGGCATTCCCCTGCACAGTTTTACTATGACGGCATATCCCAAAATGGCCAAAAAGGCAATTGAAGGGAAAATGCAGGAGGCCAAAAAGATTTTCTACTCTTACGTGGGGATTGTGATGCTTTTATTCTTGCCCGTAGCAGCCGTTGGTTTTGTATTTGCCGAAACCTTGGTGTTGTTTTTGGGTGGTTCAGAATATAAAGATTCACTTCCCTTACTGACATTGGTTTTTCGTGTCTTTGCGGTATACATCATGCTGTTACCGTTGGACAGGTTTACAGGAGTTTTATTGGACAGCATTGATAAACCAAAACTCAATCTATATAAAGTTTTGATGATGACATCTGCGAATATTGTCATCAATTGTATTGCGGTATTTGTTTTTGAAAGCCTTGTTGCCGTTGCGGTTGGAACCGTTCTGTTTACAGTAGTGGGAATCTTCATGGGCTTCTACTATCTAAAGCGAGAGATTCAAGTCAACGGAAAACATATTGTTTCCGAAAGCATCTTATTTATCAAAAACCTTAAAACCCACTTGGGCTGATGCATACCTTTCAAACAACAAGTGGGTCTGATTACCTCAAAAAACCATTGCCCATCCTGCTGTTGCTTTCGATAGCAATAACT
>ERZ1740062.230-NODE-230-length-40296-cov-6.952983_pt1 | contig 40296 bp, 34 predicted proteins | sample MGYA00581741_ERZ1740062 | MGnify/ENA primary metagenome ERZ1740062 (study PRJEB43018, sample SAMN04849747) | marine metagenome | isolation source: floating plastic debris | place: Pacific Ocean | collected 2008-09-01 | study: EMG produced TPA metagenomics assembly...
TGGTTGTGTTGTGGGTGGTGGGCGAGGCCGGCTGAGCCGGCGCAGTCTTCGTGCGTCACGCCGATCACGATGTAGCCGCCGGATTTCTCGTCGTGGGCGAGTTCCAGCAGCTTGCGGTCCTCGGCCTCTTCCAGCAGCTGGCCGAAGCTGCGGAAACCGTGATAGCTCTCGTTGAAGCCCGGCTTGCGGCGCTTCAGCGTCTGCTTGACCATCGATCCCCAGACCTTGTCCTGCTCGCCGCGTTCCTTGAACAGGTCGTCGATGACCTCGATTACCAGATCGAAACCTTCCTGTTTCAGGACTTCCTGGCTGGTGGGCTTCGCCTTGGCGGTCTTCTTGGCGGCGCTGCGCTGGCGCTGGGCCTTCTTCTGCGTATCCGATTCGCGGATCAGGTCGTCGTAATAGATGAACTCGTGGCAGTTCGCCGTGAGCAGATCGGAGGTCGAGTTCTTCACGCCGACGCCGATCACCGTCTTGTTGTTCTCGCGCAGCTTGCTGACCAGCGGCGAGAAGTCGGAGTCGCCGCTGATGATGACGAAGCCGTCGATGTGCGGCTTGGTGTAGCAGAGGTCGAGAGCGTCGACGACCAGACGGATATCGGCGGAGTTCTTGCCGGACTGGCGCAGGTGCGGGATCTCGATCAGCTCGAAGGCCGCTTCGTGCATCGGCGCCTTGAATTCCTTGTAGCGCGCCCAGTCGCAGTAGGCCTTCTTGACGACGATGTCGCCTTTCAGGAGCAGCCGCTCCAGCACCCGGCCGATGTCGAAGGCGGCGTACTTGGCATCCTTGACGCCCAGCGCCACGTTCTCGAAATCGCAGAAGATCGCCATGTTCTGCGTATTGTCGCCTTCGCTCATATCCGCACCCGCCTTACCTTGAATGACTCGTTAGCTGGGCGGGATCATAAGGCCGCGGGGCGTCTACAGCCAGCCCCGTTCCTTGTAGTAGCGGACGGCCCCGTCGTGCAGCGGCGCGGTCAGGCCGTCGCTGATCATGTGCTTGGGCCGCAGGCGGCGGAAGGCCGGGTGGGCCTGGCGCAGGGTCTCGATGTTCTCGAAGACCGCTTTGGTGATGCGGTAGACGGTATCGGCGTCCAGCGTGGCCGAGGTCACCACCGTGGCGGTGACGCCGAAGGTCGAGACATCGCGCGGGTTGGCGGCGTAGACCCCGCCGGGAATGATCATCGCCGCATAGAAGGGATACTTGGCGATCAGGACGTCGATCGGCCGGCCGGAAACCTCGACGATGGTGGCGTCGCACAGCCGGACGGCCTGGGCGACCGAATCGTTGGGAAAGCCGACGACGTAGACCATCGCCTGCACCCGGTCGTGGCACAGCGCCATCGACTGCTGGCCGGCGGGCAGTTCCTCGGCCAGGGGGAAGCTGTTCCGCTCCCAGCCCATGGCGCGCATGACGATCTCCATGGTGCCGCGCTGGCCGGAGCCCGGGTTGCCGATATTCACGCGCTTGCCGGCCAGGTCCCGCAGGTGCGCGATCCCGGCATCGCGCCGGGCGATCAGCGTGAAGGCCTCGCCGTGCAGCGAAAATAGGGCGCGCAGGTCCGTATCCGGCTTGTCTTCGGCGAAACGGTCGCTGCCGTTGACGGCATGATACTGCCAGTCGGACTGGGCGATGGAAATCTGCAGTTTGCCGGCGCGCAGGCCGCGCAGGTTGGCGATGGACCCGGCGGTGGCGGGCGCCCGGCAGGGCAGGCCGCCGGCCCTCTCGATCAGCTGGCAGAGCACGCGGCCGGCCTGGAAGTACACACCGGCGCGGCTGCCGGTGCCGATGGTCAGCGCCGAATCCGTGGCGGATTCGGTCTCGGAAGCCGCCTGAGCCGTGGCGGAGGCCGCACCGGTGAGGGCGAGGGCAAGGATCAGGGGGCGGAATACAACGCCGGGCCGCATGCAGGTCTCTCCTGGAGTCTCGGCCCTGGGCAAATCGCCCGTCAGGCCATGCCGGGGCAGCCTGTCAACGACAGCCTAACAAAGCGTGAAGGCGAAGCGGAAGGCCGGCCTGTTCAACTCAGGCGCCGGCAGGCAGGTGCTTGTCCCAGTCGACGATGTCCTCGAAAAGAGCGGCAAAGCGTTCGTCCTTGTGGACGTCGAACAGCGGGTCGCTGACGGGCTTCAGTTGCGCGTTGATCGTTCGCCAGTCTTCCGGCGTCAGGCTGCGTTCGGCGGCCGGGAAGAAGTGTTTCTCTTCCATCATGATGTGCTGGCGGTAGCCCTTGAGAAAGGCGCGCGCCGGATCGAGGAACGCGTCGCGCGTCATCGCGATGTCCTGCTCGACGGCGGCAAGGCTGTCGCCGAACTGTGCCGTCAGGCCGGCGAGCTTCTCGTGCTCGTGACGCAGGTCCCCCAGTTCCGCAGCCGCCTGCCGGTCGCGCTGCTTCAGGCGGTCGAAAACCAGGTCTTCGCGGGGATGGTGGTGCATGTCCGGATAGCTGCGGCAGTAGTGAAGAATGCCGTCGACGATCTCGAAATCGAGCGTGCCGCCTTCCTCGAAGGCGCCGATCTGGCGTTCCAGGGCGTCCAGCAGCTTGGTCATGCGGGAATGGTCGCTGCGCAGGGAATCGATGATGCTGGCCATGTCTTTCATTCCCTCTACAGGTTTCGGCTGGCGGTCCCGGACGTTGACGGATAACCGGGGCGTGCGCCTGCCCGTCAAAAGGCTGTCGGCCGACCGTGATCAAGACGGTATTTTCCCTGTTTCCCGAGGGCATTGACCTGGGTCAAAGGGCCGGGCCCCAGGTGCGGGGCCAACAGGAGGCAAAGCGAGGTGCCAGGGCGGTAAGGCAGCGTTCCGGACCCGGCAAAGCCATGTGTCCGGGGTTCGGTGGTACCTTTTCCGGCGACTTTTTCGCTTCGCGACCGGGGTTCCCGATGTTAAGGTTTTTGTTGCGTCGCAGCATCGGCTGCCAGGACGGCGCGGCGGCAGGGCCCCAAATTCCTTTGCCGTATAAAATCAAGGCAGCACAAGGGAGTGCCCTACAGGGTGCACCAACTCTGGGGACCGTACCGCTTTGCTTTATCATGCTTACGAGATGACCCATGCTGCGGTGCAGCCGCTGCGTATGCAGAACGATGCCCTGCACCGTATGTGCCGCAGCGCGTTCAGCCCGGTGGCCTACACGCCCTTCGGCAAAGCCGTCGCGGCGGCCTGCGAAGTTTTCGAGAACGTCACCCGGCGCTACCGCAAGCCCGACTGGGGTATCGAGGAGACGAATATCTTCGGACTGCCGGTGGTGGTCGAGCCAGAGGTCGTCCATTCCAAACTGTTCTGCGACCTGCTGCACTTCAAGCGCGACGAGAGCATCGCCGGCAAGCGCTACGATCCCAAGGTGCTGATCGTCGCACCGCTGTCCGGGCACTACGCGACGCTGCTGCGCGGCACCGTGAAGGCGATGATTCCCGAGCACGACGTCTACGTGACCGACTGGCGCGACGCGCGGGTCGTGCCGATGATGTACGGGGATTTCGACCTCGACGATTTCATCGACTACGTGGCGGACTTCATCCGTTTCATCGGCCCGAACACCCACGTGATCGCGGTGTGCCAGCCTTCGGTGCCGGTGCTGGCCGCGGTGGCGGCGATGGCGGCGGAGGACGATCCCCTGCAGCCGGCCTCGATGACCCTGATGGGCGGGCCGATCGATACCCGGCGCAATCCGACCATGGTGAACGAACTGGCCGCCTCGCGCCCGCTGTCGTGGTTCGAACAGAACGTCATCCATACCGTGCCGCTGCCGAACCCCGGCGCCATGCGGCGGGTCTATCCCGGTTTTGTCCAGCTCTCCGGTTTCATGACCATGAACCTGGAGCGCCACATGGAGGCCCATGCCGGCCTGTTCCGTCACCTGATCGAGGGCGACTGCGATTCCGTCGATCAGCACCAGACCTTCTACGACGAATACCTGTCGGTGATGGACCTGACCGCCGAGTTCTACCTGCAGACCGTGAAGACCGTGTTCCAGGACCACGCCCTGCCAGACGGCCACATGCTGCACCGTGGCAAGCCGGTCGATTGCCGCAAGATCCGCAAGACGGCCCTGATGACCGTCGAAGGCGAGCACGACGACATCTGCGGTCTGGGCCAGACGGAGGCGGCGCACGATCTCTGCGTCAACATCCCGATCGACGACCACTACCACTACGTCCAGCCGGGAGTCGGCCACTACGGGGTGTTCAACGGCACGCGCTGGCGCACCGAGATCCAGCCCCGGGTGCGCGAGATGATCCGCACCACCGCCTTCAAGCGCAGCATCCAGGCCAAGCCGGCCCAAGTCATCCGCCGCGTTAGCGCGGCGGAGTAGAGGGCACCATCCGCCGCGTCAGGGCGGCGGAATAGTTTCCAATGGTTTCCGATAAAAAGAGGCGGGCGTCAGGCCTGCGCTGCTGTCTGAGCGGCGCTTAGGCGCTGCGCTGGGCCGCCATTTTGGCGGCGATGGGGCGATAACGCCACACGCTGGCCGGAGGGATGTTGTCGACGACCCAGGAGGTGCGCTGTGCCTCCAGGCCCAGGCGGGTGAGGATGCGCCGGGAGACCGGCGACGACGGGCCGTAGGTGAACTGCACCAGGACGCCGTCCTCGGTCAGCGACTCGATGGCCTCCGAGATGATCCTGAGGCAGACCCGGTCGGGCATCGACAGCAGAGGCAGGCCGGAGATCACCGCCTTCACCGGGCCGATGCCGGCCTCGCGCAGCAGGCGGCGCAGCTCGGCGGCATCGCCCTGCAACAGCCGAACCTCGGGAAAGCGGGCGGAGATCACCCGGGCGAAGGAGGGGTCGCGCTCGACGACGGCGATGTCCTGGGGGGCGATACCGGTTTCCAGCAGCGCGGCGGTTACGTTGCCGGTGCCGCCGCCCAACTCGACCACGGCGCCGGGCGCTGCAAGGTCGACCTCCGCCGCCATGGCACTGGCCAGGCGGCGGCCGCTGGGGACCACCGCGCCGACGGCCTTGGGATTCTGCAGCCAGCGGCGCAGGAAGTTGAGGTTGCGCCGCAGCGGCGCCATGCGCCTCGGTTCGACAGACATCGTGGATCGCCCGTTAAAATTCGCTGGCCACCGCAAGCAGGCCGCAATCCGGCAGCTCCCGCGCGACCCGTAAGGACGCGCTACGACTCCGGAAGTTGCCGCTTAATGCGTTGTATATGGCGAGCTACCGTCAGTGCACAAGTGTCCTTCGTAGGCATAGTCCCCGGAAGGACCCCCGGAATGACCCCGGGGAGCCGGACAGGCGCACCTTTGGGCTGAACCAAAGGAAATGGCTCCGAAGGGGACGAAATCTCATCCCCTTCGGAGTTTTGGGAGCATCTGCATGTTATCCCCCGAGCGCTAACGGCACGAAGGGTGGGGATCAGGCCTCGATATCGACGGTCTGTCCCCGGTTCTGCTCCGGATAGGGGAACCGCGGGGGCGGATCCTTCGGCGCAGCGTCCACCGGCCGTGGCGTTTCCGCCTTGGCAGGGGCGGAGACATCAGAGGCCTTCGCCGCAGACTCCGCGCCCGTATTGGCCAGAGGCACCGGGGTTGGTTGGATCTGCATTTTGTCCTCCATACAATTCAGGCTTCTAATCAGCCTGATAAAATAATAGGCCGAGAGAATTAAGTAAAGCTTTAAATAAAAAGCAGTTTTATTTAGATTTATACTAAAATTCAATAAAATTGAATCGATTTGTTGTTGAAGTATCTCGCTATGTGCTTCAACTTGCAGTTAAATTCGGCAGAAATTCATGACCTTGAGCCCCGAGAAGGACGCCGGAAATCGCTTTTTGCTTCAGCAGAGGGTTGACTGTTTGCCTACAGGTTGTGGTGGCGGACCCAAAGGGGGGCTCCTCCGGCCGCCGGTTTCGCGGATTTTCACTCAACACCTGCAGCTTCGCCTTCCATTGAGCCCCTACATATAGTAGAGATTAACTAAATATTAACTTCCGCTGCTAGGCATCAGGGCTTAGTCTTTGGTGTCGAACGTGATCGGAGCCAGTGGCGCTGCGTCGGGCCGTACTGCGCCAAGTAATACTGGCTCTTCGAGGACTCGGGGGGCGAGCAGGTTGAAGGTTTTGGTTGTTGCTTCTCAGAAGGGGGGGTCGGGAAAGACCACCCTGGCAGGGCATCTCGCGGTGCAGGCGGAACTGAACGGCGACGGGCCGGTCGGTCTCATCGATGTGGATCCGCAAGGCAGTCTCGCGGACTGGTGGAATGAGCGCACGGCTCCCAATCCTTTTTTCATTCAAACAGCGGTTCCGCGCCTGGCCGACGATATCCGGGAACTCGCTGCCCACGGCCTGGAGATGCTCGTCATCGACACGCCCCCGGCGCTGACCGCCACCATTGCCGATGTGCTCCGCGTCGCCGACCTGGTGCTGGTGCCGACGCGGCCGAGCCCCCATGACCTGCGCGCCATTGGCTCGACCATGGAACTGGTCGAGCACCTCGGCAAGCCGCTGGTTTTCGTGGTCAACGGGGCCGCGGCACGGGCGCGCATTACGTCGGAGGCCGTTGCCCTGCTGTCGCAGTACGGGCCGTTGGCGCCCTCCATCATCCATCAGCGCGTCGATTTCGCGGCGGCCATGATCGACGGCCGCACCGTCATGGAATTGCCGGGCGAATCGCGCTCGGCCGACGAAATCCGCGAGCTCTGGGACTATCTGCGCGACCGCCTGCAGGGCGGCGCCGCGCCGCGCCGCCGGCTGCCGACGATTCCCGCTCCCGTCGCCACCATGACGGTCCAGACAAAGGCCGAGGGCAGAGCCTGATATGACGCAGCAGAAGGCCGCCTCGCTGACCCGCAGTCTCTTCGCACGCAAGGGCAAGGCTTCACCGGCCAGCCTCCTGATCTCGGAAATGCAGGCTTCGGGCGTGGATACCCTGGAGCGGGAGCCCTATGAACAGGATCTCGTGGACCGGCAGCCCCTCCGGGCAGACGATGACCCCGCTGCCGAAACGGCACCGGTGGCGAAGGCCGCAAATGGCAAGGCGGCCGGATTGAAAGGTGCCGCCGGCCGACGTAAGGCCAAGGCGGAGGCGGAACTGCCGCTGCTGGCCTTTGTGGAGGCGCAGGCCGCCAATGGCGAAAGCGAGCCCGATGCGGTGCCCGAGGCGCCACGGGCCGCGGAATTGCCGCCGGCCGCGAGCCTGCTGGAGCGCGGCGCCCAGTCGTTGCGGCGCACCAACGGGCGGGCGGCATTGGTGGTCGCCGGGCCACCCAAGTCCGCGGCGCCGCCGCCGGCTGCACAGGCCGCTCCGGCGTCACGGAATGTCTTGGGGAGCGCACACGAAAGCGACGACGACGACCTCGACGAGTCGCACGAACAGGAAACGGTGTCCGGCGACGCCAACGTGGCCGCCATTGAGGATGCGCCACAAGACGAGGCGCCGGATCATGACGCCGCAGATCACGCAGCTTCCGGCCCCGCAGCTTCCAGCGCCGCGGCTTCCGGCCCGGCGGCCGCCGAGCCCGGGGTGGAAGACGCCGTGCTGGTCGAGCCCAAGCCGGAGCCTAAGCCGGAGTCGGCCGAGATCGAGGCGGCCGGCGATGCCGTAGCAGGCGAGGCGACGGAGAGCGCTGCTCCCGTACCAGCGGCAGACAGCGCTGCTTCGAAGGCGCCCCCAGAAGCGCGCCCAGAAGCGTTCCACGAGGTGTCCCCCGAGGCGCCTGCGGAGGCGGCCGTGCCGCGGATCGCAAAGGATGCAGCGGCGAAGGACGAAACGGTGCAGGCGGACCCGGTCAAGGACGCGCCGAAGCCGGTGGACAAGACGGCGCGCCCCTGGGCCGAGCGGCAGGCCGTCAGTGGCGCGGCGATCTCCGCGACCGTTGCCCTGCGCAACGCGGCGGCCCTGAATGGCGCCGCCGCAGGCTCTTTCATGGCTGCCGATACCCTTGGCGGGAAGACAACCCAGGCGAAGGCGGCCGTCACGCCGCCGCCGCCGGCGGCACGTGCCGGCGCCCTGCCGTGGCGCGCCGTGGCGGTGGTGGTGCTGGGCGCCATGCTGGGGCTGGGTGGCTACCTGGCATTTTCCGATGCGCCGGAACAGCCGGCCGGCGATACAGCGGGCGGCGCGACGGCGGCACTCACCGCGGCCCCGCCGGCCGGACCGGCTGCGGCGCCGAGGGAGTCGGTGGTGACAGAGGCTTCCGGGGCTGCCGGGGCTTCCGGGGCGGATACGGCCCCGGCCCCGCAGGCCACCGCGCCGCTTCCGGCGGAACTGCCCGAGCCTTCGTTCGACATCATCCGCATAGAGCCTGACGGCCAATCGATCATTGCCGGCCGGGCGGAGCCCTTCAGCGAGTGGATTCTGCTCAACAACGATACGCCAATCGCCTCGGTGCAGGCCGACGCCAACGGTGAATGGGTGGTGCTGCCCGATGCTTCGCTGGTGCCGGGCGCCAATGCCTTCAGCCTGGTGCCCAAGACCGTGCGCGGCAAGGTCGCCATTCCGGCGCCCGATGCTCCATCACCGGATGCTTCATCGCGGGATGCTGTGCCGGGGTCCGGTGCGGGCGTGAAGGAAGGTGTCGGGACCGGCGGTCTCGACGGGCAGCCCGCTATGGCCTTGCCGAAGCCCAAGCCACAGTCGGCCGCCCAAGCAATCGGGGCGTCGCCGGTGTCGCCGGCAGCCTTCCAGGTGTCGACGGATGGCATCTACGAGGTCCAGGTCGCCTCGGTACGTCAGAGCAGCGATGCGGAGCGGGAGCGCAACCGGCTCACGGAGGCTTTCCCGGCGCTGTTGGGCAAGCTCGATCTCAGGGTTCAGGAAGCCTCGGTGGAAGGGGCGGGCACCTTCTTCCGCGTGCGCAGCGGTGCCATCGCCGACCTCGGCGTCGCCCGCGAACTGTGCCGGCAATTGGAGGCGGCGGGGCAGGGCTGCCTGGTGGTACGGCGTCCCGCCACGCTCGACGCCGTGCCGGCCGAGGTGGTCGAAGAGACGACCGAGGCGGCGTCTCCCGCCAACCAGCAGGCCGAAGTCCCCCAATAAGCCGTTAGCTATCCGTTTGGCGGGAACGCCGAAGGCTTTCGGCGTCGGACAGCAAGAACGCCGGAACCTTCAGGCGTCAGGCCGGTGCCGTTTCGAACAGGCCGACCGCTTGCAGCAGGTCCTGGATCTCGCGCCGCGCGGCGGTATGGCTGGCGACCTCGCCCTGACCATTTTCCGCTTCCGGCAGATCGAGCGCCGTCAGTCCCTTCATGAACATTTCGCGGAACACGACGCGCTCGCTGATCCCGGGCGCCAGGCGAAAGCCGATGCGTTTGGCGAGCAGCGACAGCAGCGCGGAAATCTCGCGCATGTTGCGCGCTTCCAGGTGGGCGAGACGATTGCGCATCACGACCCAATCGATCGGCGGCCGCCCGGCGACCACGCGCTGGTTGTTCTGCTCCCACACCAGTTGGCTGTAGATGCTGGGCGCTTCCACCTCGCGGCGGTCGCGGTTGATGTGCGCCAGCACCTCGATGTCCAGGAAGCTGTCGTTCAGCGGCGTGATGAGCGTGTCGGCGCGGTTATGGCCCAGGCGGCAGAGATAGGAATCGCTGCCGGGCGTGTCGATAACGATGAAGTGGCAGTCGGCAAGGTCGTCGAAGGCGTCCTGCAGGCGGCCGGCTTCATCGGCTTCGGCGGCGGCGGGCTCGGCAGCGCCGGAGCGTAGGATGGCGCGGTGCTTGGGCAGCGCGAGAGGGCGTCCGGTCGCCTCCGCCGTGGCACTGCGGTTCCGGAAGAAGGCGGAGAAGGTGCCCTGGCGCGCGTCGAGGTCGATGGTGCCGACACGAAAGCCCAGCTTCATCAGGGCGACGGCGAGATGGATCGCCGTGGTGGATTTACCGGTGCCGCCCTTTTCACTGCCGACGACAATGACGTAAGGCACCGACTCGTCTGGTCGATGGCTGTCGCGCTGCATGCTGTTGACGGCCCTCCAAAGTCAGCTGGCTAGAGCCGGAGCGGCAGTCCCCCGGTGGCGACCGGGGACAGCGCCGATACCGTGGCGCTGGAAACGGCCGCTGCCGCGTCTAGAACAGCACGGTCCAGTTTTCGGCATCCCTTGCCGATCCGCCGGCAGCGGAAACCATGCGCAGGTGTTCGGGATCTTTCTGAGCATCCTCCGGGTCGTCCGGCGCGTCCTCCGGGTCGTCGGCATCGGCGACGGCGCTCACGCCATGCCGCTCCGGTGCCCGCTTCTCCGCCTCGGCGAGAATGCTTTTCAGGGCGGCCAGACGGCGCGCCAGGATCTCTGTCCTGGCCCAGGCCACGTACTCCTCGCCGTCGGCCGATTTGTGCACGGCGGCCCATTGCTCGCGGCGCTCCGACTTCATCGCGAAGGCGATGTTCTCGCCGTCGATACTGCTGTCGAGCGACTGGGTATAGGGGGCGACTTTGCCCTCCCATATCTCGGAAATGACGTTCCAGGAAAAGCCTTCGTTGACCAGCAGTTCCATCATGACCTGATCGAACTCGCCCCGGGCTAATTCCAGGGCATAGCTGATCATGCAGTCCAATTCCTGACTGCCGTGAGGCGCGGTTTCCAAGGCCGACACCACACGCCTGATGATGCCGTCTTTTCGTTTGTGTTCGCTCATAGACCCCCGTCCCCGAGCAGCACCTCAGATACTACTGATTTTGACGGCGAAGAGAAGCGCCCCGGCAGTGGGATCGACAAAAAATAGAATCAGCTATGGTTAAGATCGCCCGGTTCCGCCATGTCTGGTGGATTGCAGCGCAGCCTTGCGCGCGAGAGGCGCAAGGCTGCCTCTTTTGCGTCGCCTTCCGGCGATGCGGCGGCGTTGTGACAGGTATCCTGTCAGGCGCCGGAAGCGCGATCCCCAGAGTCGCCGGATTCTTTGCCACCATGGTCGGCCGACCAGCTTTCGGGATCCTGCAGGAAGCGGCGCACTTCCTCGACCTGGGCGGGGCTGAGATAGCCGGCGTCATCGGCGACACCCAGTGCGTCCCACCACGTTGCCAGGGCATGCAGTTTCACGCCCTTCTCGGCCAGGGCAGCAACCCCTTCGGGGAAGATGCCGTAGTGGAAGATGACGAAGGTATGCTCGATTTCTGATCCGGCGGTGCGGATCGCATCGACGAAGTTCAGTTTCGATCCGCCGTCGGTGGCGAGGTCTTCGACCAGCAGGACCCTGCTGCCTTCGGGAAGATATCCCTCGATCTGGGCGTCGCGGCCGAAGCCCTTGGGCTTCTTGCGGACATAGGCCATCGGCAGGCCGAGGCGATCGGCGATCCAGGCGGCGAAGGGGATGCCCGCGGTCTCGCCGCCGGCGATGCAGTCGATCGATTCGTATCCGGCCTCGCGCTGGATCATGTCGCAGGCGAAGTCCATCAGCTGCGCGCGGGCGCGCGGGAAGGCGATGATCTTGCGGCAGTCGACATAGACCGGGCTGGCGCGGCCGGAGGTGAAGATGAAGGGCTCGTCGGGGCGGAACAGCACCGCCTTGATCTCCAGCAGGATGCGGGCGGTGATTTCGGCGATCTCGCCGGAACGGGCGGCAGCGGTCGGCATCATGACGGAACCCCTCCTTTTAGGTCGGCCCTGTTTATCGCCAAAGCCCGCTTAAGACAATCGCTCCCGGTTGGCACTCCCGGCTGGCGCTCCCGGCTGGCGCTGTCGCTTGGGGCTGTGGGCCTACCGATGTCGGCGCCCCAGCCCCAGACCGGGCCCCAGACCGGATCCCGGTTCAGCCGGCCTCGGACGCCGCCCTGCGCAGGCCGACCGCCGCCCGGGCCAGCAGGAAGCCGAGGAAGGCGATAACCGCCGCCGCGCTCATGACCCCGACCATGGGAAACACCGTATCGTCCTGCAGGTGGCCGACCAGCAGCGTCACCAGGGCGCCGACGAACATCTGCAGGAAGCCGGTGAGGCCGGAGGCGGTGCCCGCCAGGTCCGGGCGCAGCGAGATGGCCGCCGCGGTCGCGCTCGGCAGGCTGATGCCGTTGGCGAGGCCGACCAGCATGATCGGGAGGAACAGCAGCAGTGGGGTCATCTCGACGGTCAGGGACAGGGCCGTCAACAGCCCGGCGCCGATCACCGCGAAGACGCTGCCGGCAAAGACCATGCGCACCGCCCCGAGGCGGGTCGCCAGGCGCCCGGACGCGAAGTTGCCGGTCATGTAGGCGATGGCGTTCAGCATGAAATACTCGCCGTAGTCGCTCGCCGGACGGTCCATGACCTCGACCATGATGTAGGGCGCTCCCGCCAGGAAGGCGAAGAACACGGCGGTCGTGCAGGAAACATTGATGGCATAGCCGGCAAAGGCCAGGTCGCGCAGCAGCACTGGGAAGCCACGCAGCACCGCCAGGGCGCCGCCGCCGGCATGGCGGTTATGGTGGGTCTCGTTCAACAGCAGCCAGGCAAAGGCCAGCACCACGGCGCCGACACCGAGCACCAGGAAAAAGGAGGCGCGCCAGCCGAACCACTCATCCAGGTGGCCGCCCAGGAAGGGCGCCACCATGGGCGCCACCACCATCGCCATGGTGATGTAGCCGATCATGCTGGCCGATTCCTCGCGGCTGTGGGTGTCGCGCACGATAGCGCGGCCCAGCACCAGGCCGGCGCAGCCGCCGACGGCCTGGATGATGCGGCCGGCGATCAGCAGGGCGAGCGAGCTGGCCAGTGCCGCCATCAGGCTGCCGACGAGGAACACCGCGACGCCGGCCAGCAGCACGGGGCGGCGCCCGAAGCGGTCCGACAGCGGGCCCATGAAGAGCTGCGCGACGGCAACGCCGAAGAGATAGAGCGTCAGGGTCAGCTGAATGGTGGCGTAGTCGGTGCCGAACACCGCGACCATGCCCGGCATAGAGGGAATGAAGATGTTCAGCGCCAGCGGCCCCAGCGCGGTAACCGCGATAAGGATGCCCAGGGACGGCCGCCGCGCCGAGAGGCTCGGGCGTGCCGGTCCGCCGGAGGCGGCGTTATTCGAAGTCTGCGCGGGCGCGCTCATGGAAACTGCCGGAATGTCGAAGTTTGGGTTGGTTTTGGACCGATTTTGGGCCGGTCTTCCGCCGGGGCCCGAAGAAGGCGCCGCGGGGCCAGGGACCGCCGCGACGCGGGATACAGCATGCTATATCGGCGCCCCGAAGGCCAGAGTCCAGGACCGTTGTTCGGCGTAAGTCCTTACGGGCGCTCGGGGCTTTCGCCTTTTGCGCGGGCGGCCTAGGCTGTCGCCCGCTGGCGCGGCAGCAGAGATCGGGAGATGAGGAGCGGCATGGCAGAACGTAAAGACAGGGCAGGGCAGGCGGAAGAGTCCATCGAGCTGGAGCGTGCGGGCGCGGTGGCGACCCTGTGGCTGAACCGGCCGGCGCGGCGCAACGCCTTCGATCTTGCCATGTGGGGCCGGCTCGGCGACCTGGTGGCGGACCTCGCCGGCGATGGGTCCTTGCGCTGTCTGGTCCTGCGTGGGCGCGGCGGGGCCTTTGCCGCCGGTGCCGACATCTCGGAGTTTCCGCAGAAGCGCCACAGCGCCGCCCAGGCCGCCGACTATGCCCGCATCATGGACCGGGCAACCGAAGCGGTGGCGGACTGTCCGGCGCCGACCCTGGCGGTCATCGAGGGGCCCTGCGTCGGCGGCGGGCTGGAACTCGCGGTGCAATGCGACCTGCGCCTGGCCACCGAGACCGCACGCTTCGGCATTCCGATCAACCGCATCGGTCATTGCCTGCCCTATCCGGCGATGATCGCCCTGGTCGAACTGGCCGGGCGGGCCGCGGCACTGGAGATCCTGCTGGAAGGCCGCATCCTCACCGCCGAGGAGGCGCTGGCCAAGGGATTGGTGACGCGGGTGGTGCCCGACGACGCCCTGGAAGCCGAAGCGTCGGCCATGGTCACGCGCATCGCCGACGGCGCCCCGCTGGCCGCGCGCTGGCACAAGCAGTTGGCCAAGGGGGCGCTGCGCCCGGAAACGCTTACCGAAGAAGATTGGCGCGTGCCGCTGCTGTCCTGCGATACAGCCGACTACCGCGAAGGCATCCGCGCCTTCCTTGCCAAGGAGAAACCGGTTTTTCGGGGGGCGTAGAACCGGTTGCGAAAAAAGGGGGCGGCGCGAGAAGGTCTTCGACCGTCGCGCCGCCCCATCGCCCACTCAGGGGCGGACTCAGGCGGGGGTTCGCGGCCTACCGCCTGAGGTTCGCTATTTCAGTTTTTCCTTGAAGAAGTTCACCGTGCGATTCCACGCTACCGCGGCGGCTTTCTCGTCGTAGCGCGCGGCGTTGGTGTCGTTGTTGAAGGCGTGGTTCACGTCGTCGTAGACGAACATCTCGTAGTTGACACCATTCGCCTTCAGGGCCGACTCGAAATCCGGAATGCCGGCGTTGATGCGTTGGTCGAGGCCGGCGTAGTGCAGCATCATCGGCGCCTTGATGCGCCCGACCTCGGAGGCTGCGGGCTGGCGGCCGTAGTAGGCGACCGTCGCCGAGACGGTCGGCGAGTTCGCCGCCACCTGGTTGCTCATAGCGCCGCCCCAGCAGAATCCGACCGAGCCGACCTTGCCGGTTGTGTCGTCCCGCTGGGCGAGATAGTCGACTGCGGCCACCGCGTTCAGAACGGTCTGGACGCTGTCCAGTTGACCGATCATTTCGCGTGCCTTGTCTTCGTCGGGCGGCGTGCCGCCGGCGGGCGACAGGAAGTCGACGCCCAGGGCGACGAAGCCCTCCAAGGCGATGCGCCGCGTGACGTCTTCGATGTGCGGATTGAGGCCGCGGTTCTCGTGGATCACCAGCACCGCCGGCAATTTTCCGGCGGCGTCCGCCGGGCGGGCCAGGTAGCCCATCATCTCGCCGTTGGCGCCGGCGAAGGTGATCATTTCGGTATTCAGCCGGGCGTCGTCCGGCGCGATCATCGCCGCCTCGGCGTAGCTGTTCTCCAGGAGCGGCAGCAGTGCGTAGGCCGCCGCCGTGCCGCCGGTCAGCTTGGTCAGGTGGTCGAAGAAGCGGCGGCGGTCGAGGGTCAGGTGCGTGTATTCGTCGTACAGATCGATGACCTGCTGCGTGATCTCGACGGCAGGGGCCTGCCCGGCGGGCTTGCGGGGGGACGCGGACATCTTGCTCGGCACTCCCTTGATGATTCGAAGAAACAGAAGGGGGGGCGGGTGCGGGGGGTGGGGCGTTGGCTTGCAGCGGCCCCACCCGGAGCTTTGGGGGCGTGCTCCCACTCAGGTCACCCACCGGTCCCGGTCGGGGGCCCCGGTCGGGGGGGCCGGTCGGGCACCGCCTCCTTCCATGGTGGAATCTAGCGCCCGTCCGGGCGCCCGGATAGCCGCTGTCGGCGGAAATTTCTCGAAATGGGCGTTGTCGCGGCGCCTGCGTGGACGATCACGAAAAAGTCAGTCTGGACCAAGGCTTATCCTGGCGTATCATTTTCGTGCAGCATGAAATGTCATGCTCCTGCACTCTTGGGGAGTGCCCGATATGGCCCTGCGCGGTTCCTCCGGTACCTTTCCCTGGCCCCTTTGGGGCCTGGCGATCACGCTGATCGTCGGCCTGTTGCTGGGCGGTCACGAACGCGATGCCGTTGCCGACTTTCCGCTGTGGGTCAGTTATGCCTACTGGCTCGGCCGCGTTCTGATGGCCTACCTGCTGTTTGCCGGGGCGCTGGCTCTGTTGGAGCTGAGCCCGTTGACGCCCAAAGGTGCGCAGGGCCAATGGGGCTGGCTGGCGCTGGCCGCCGCCCTGGTGACGTTGCCGCTGTTTACGCTCTGTATCACCATGCTGGATCTGCTGCTCGGCCTGCCGGAGTTGGGGAGGCAGGGTTTCGGACCCGACGGCAGCGGCGGCGTTCTTTCGGCGGCCGCCATGGCTCGGCTCTTCGGCCTGGAATCATTCTACCACCTCGACAATCACCTGGCGCTCTGCGCACTGATCGTGCTGCCGCGGGCGCTGCTGCAGATCGCCACGCCATGTGCCTTACCGGCTCACCACGCCGCTCCACCCGCCGCCCCACCTGCCGCCCCACGCCCGGTGCTGCTGCGCCCGTCTGCGCCAACGGCGCCGGCCTTTCTGGCGCGGTTCGATCCGCCAGTGAAAGGCCAGGTCCTCGCCGTGCAGGCGCAGGAGCATTATGTGCGGGTGATCACCGCCGAGGGCGCCCTGACCACGCTCTATCGTTTCGGCGACGCCTTGCGTGAGTTGGAAGGCTTATCGGGGGTGCAGGTGCACCGTTCGTTCTGGGTCGCCGATGCCGGCGTCGCCGCGATCAAGGCGGGCAGGCGCGGCGTCAGGATCGTGCTCCGCAACGGCGAGCAGGTGCCGGTCAGCGCGCGCCATGCGGATCTGGTGCAGCGGCGCTATAGCGGGCGGCTGGAGACAGTCGCCTGATGGTCGGGGGCGTCGATTACGAGGGCGAACTGGCCGCGGCACGGCTGCGCATGAGGACCGAGCAGAACGCCGCCTCGTTGGCCGAGAGCCAGCGTCTGCGCCGCGAGGAAGCCGACGAACAACTCTATGGCCGGCTGCTTGTCCTCGCCCTGGTGGCCGTTCTCTATCTGCTGGTGTTGTTGTTCGGCTGACCGGGAGGCCCGACCGAAAAAGCGTCGCGCGTGATCGTGTAACGCCGGGCCGGTTCGCCGTGGTAATCCACCATACCTTTGAACGTCAGGCCGATCTTTTCGGCAACCCGCATGGAGGCGTGGTTGTCGGGATGGATGTCGGCGACGATCTCGCGCATATCCGCGTTCTTGAAGCCCTGGGCCAGGATCGGTGCCGCGGCTTCTGTCGCATAGCCGTGCCCCCAGGCGGCACGGCTCAGGCGCCAGCCGATCTCGACCTCGGCGCCGGCCACGCTGCAGGGACACAGCATGACCCAGCCGAGAAAGTCGTCCGGCGCATTGCGCGCGGCGACGGCCCAGTAGCCGAGGCCCGGCCGGTAGGGCATCGTCAGGCGCTCGCGCAGGAAGGCCAGATGTTCCTCTTCGTTGGACCAGGGCGCCCCGATGTAGCGAATGACCTCGGGGTCGCTGTCCAGGACGACGCAGGCGTCGAAATCCGACAGGGCCCGTGGCCGCAGGATCAGGCGCGCCGTCTCGAAGCTCTCCATCGCTGTTGGCCGGACTATGGGCGCAGGGTGATGTACTTGAAGGTGCCCTGGCCGGTGCCGATTACCCGGCCGTCGTCGTCCAGCACCTCGCAGTCGGCGAAGAACAGCGACTTGCCGCCGCCGGAACGCCGGGCACGGGCGGTCATGCGCCGGCCCAGCCGGCCGGTACCGACAAAGTTGCAGGTCAGCGACAGGGTGAAGGCGCGCTTGGGCGTCTCGCCCTTTGGCGCGTAGCAGCCGCAGTAACCGCAGGCGGTGTCGATCAGCGTCGTCAGCACGCCGCCGTGCATGACGCCGCTGCGGTTCAGGTGGCGGTCCTCGACGGTCAGGGCGACCTCGGCGATATCTTCCTGCCAGGTCACCAGCGTGTAGCCGACCAGATCGGCGAAACCGCCGTGGGCGCGCAGCGGATCGACGTCTTGGAGAGGCTTTGTCGTATCGGGCATGGCGGCAGACTGCCGCGTCGCAGCGCCGCTGTCCATATCCTGGCTGATTACGCGAGGTTGGTACCGCATAAAGCTAGACCGGGGCGCTGCGGCCCCGGTCATTGGCTCTCGTTGGACAGGATCGGCTCCCACCGCGGTTGTTCAGGAACCTCCTGACGAGTCACCGCACAGGCTTTGCGGCGGCTAAATCGTCACCGGTTTTCCCCGGCCACGTGTCGATAGCTTGCGACTCCTTGGGTGGTCCGGTCAAGAGTCCAACGCTAGGAATATCGGCGGATTTCCGCGCCTTGCGCCCGCTCTTTCGCAGGTGCACACTGACTGCACGGCAGGCAATCGGCGGGACTCAGTGGGGTTGGGGCATGGCGGCGACAATCATTACCGTTGCGCAGCAAAAAGGGGGTGCCGGCAAGACCACGCTGGCCGCTAACCTTGCGATTGCTTATGCCCAGGGCAAAAGGAAAGTCGCGGTTGCTGATATCGATCCGCAACGTTCGCTGACCATGTGGCACGCGCTGCGCCAGGAACTGCATGGCGAGGATAGCGGTATTACCGTGGTGGACGTCGGCGGCTGGAAACTCGCCGCTGAACTCGACCGGCTGCGGCGCGACCACGACATCGTCGTCATCGACTCGCCGCCCCACGCCGAGACAGACGCCAAGATCGCCGTGCGCCAGGGGCAACTGGTGGTGATCCCGGTGCAGCCTTCGCCGATGGACGTCTGGGCAACCGAGCCGATCCTGGCGGTGGCGCAGAAGGAAAGCACGCCGGTACTGCTGGTGCTGAACCGGGTGCCGCCGCGCGCCAACCTGACCGAAGAGATGATGTTCGAGATCAAGGATCTCCTTTCGGAATCGGAGCGGGCGAGGATTGCCGAGAGCCGCATCGGCAACCGCGTTGCCTTCGCCGGCGCCATGCTGAAGGGTCTCGGCGTCACCGAATTTCAGCCCAAGGGCCAGGCCGCCCAGGAGATACGCGCCCTGTCGAAGGAAATTTTGAAAGTGGCCGGGTAGGGGCGCGTCACCTCGTGCTTCGAGACGGGCCTGCGGCCCTCCTCAACATGAGGTCATTAGATAGGCCTCATCAGATAGGCCTCATCCTGAGGAGCCCGCGCAAGCGGGCGTCTCGAAGGGCGAGGCCTTCTATTCGCCGCCGACCGCGTAGAAGTGGGGGTTCTCGAAGCCCGGCTTGCCGTAGTCGAGCGGTTCGTCGTCCAGGGTGCAGACCTGGCCGCCGGCGGCCAGCAGCACGGCATGGCCGGCGGCGGTGTCCCACTCCATGGTGCGCCCGAAGCGCGGGTAGAGGTCGGCGCGGCCCGTGGCGACCAGGCAGAACTTCAATGACGATCCGGCGGTCACCCTGTCGGCCACCTTGTAGCGGCTGAGGAAGTTGTCGAGTTCCTCGCCCTGGCCGTGGCGGCGGCTGGCCACCACCACCGCGCCCTCGGCGGGAATCGCGCGGGTGCGGATGTCCATCAGCGGCTGGTCGGTCTCGGCATAGACCGCGCGTCCGGCGACCTTGTTGCCGTCCTCGTCGTCGCCGCAGACACCGGCCCAGGTCATCGCCAGCGCGGGCGCGTGCACCACGCCGGCGGCGGGCTGGCCGTCCTCGATGAGGGCGATGTTCACGGTGAACTCGCCGTTGCGGCTGATGAACTCCTTGGTACCGTCCAGCGGATCGACCAGCCAGAAGCGGTTGCCCTCGATCACCGGCTGCTCGCCGGCGGCCATGGCTTCCTCGGCGACCACCGGGATGTCCGGCGTCAGGGTATTCAGTGCGCCGAGGATGAAGGCCTCCGCCGCCTCATCGGCATCGGTGACCGGCGAGGCGTCGTCCTTTTCGCGCACCTCGATGTCTTCTTCCTCGACGTAGTAGGCCAGGATGATCTTGCCCGCGCGTTCGGCGATGAGGCGCAGCACGGCGAGAATGTCCTCGGCGCCGGCTTCGTCCTGGCTGAGCAGCGTTTCGATGGACTTGGCTTCCGGCCCGCTTCCCTTGTGCTGGGTCACTCGGCGGCCTCCTGCCGCCGCGCGTCCTGCACGGCGCGCCATACCTTCTCCGGCGTTGCCGGCATGTCGATGTGGCGGACGCCGAGCGGCTTCAGCGCATCGACCAGCGCGTTGATCACCGCCGGGCAGGCGCCGATGGCCCCGGCCTCGCCGGCGCCCTTCACGCCCATCGGGTTGGTGGTGCAGGGCGTATCCTCCACCAGGGTCAGGTCGATGGACGGCAGATCGTCGGCGCGCGGCATGCAGTAGTCCATGAAGGAGCCGGTGAGCAGTTGTCCTTCGGCGTCGTAGATGGTGTGTTCCAGCAGCGCCTGGCCGATGCCCTGCGCGGTGCCGCCGTGCACCTGGCCGCCGACCAGCAGCGGGTTCACCACCACGCCGAAGTCGTCGACCACGGTGTAGCGCAGCAGCGTCACCGTGCCGGTGTCGGGATCGACTTCCAGTTCACAGAGATGGCAGCCGTTGGGATAGGTCTGGGCGCCGGCGACGAGGTGGTGCTGGTCTTCCAGCGGCCCCTTCATGTCGTCGGGCAGGTTGGTTCCTTCGCTTGCCGCCTTGGCGGCCTGGCCCAGGGTCACCCGCTTGTCGGTGCCGACGACGGTGAATACGCCTTCGACGAACTCGATATCCGCCTCGGCGGCTTCCAGCAGATGCCCGGCGAGCTTGCGGGCCCGTTCGATGACTTTGTCCGCCGCGCCGTCCAGGGCCTGGCCGCCCATCAGCAGCGAGCGCGAGCCGCCGGTGCCGCCGCCCTGGGGCAGGTCCCAGGAATCGCCCTGGTGGATGGTGACCTGGTCGGGCTCGACGCCCAGCTTGTCGGCCAGCAATTGGGTGTAGGCGGTGAAGTGGCCCTGGCCGTTCGACTGGGTGCCGATCCACAGTTCGACGGCGCCGTCGTCCTTCACCTTCAGGCGGGCGGTCTCCTCGCCGTTGGAGCCGCAGACCTCGCCGTAGCAGGCAAAGCCCAGGCCGCGCAGTTTGCCGGCCGTCGCGGCCTTTTGGCGGCGTGCCTCGAAGCCGGCCTGGTCGGCGGCCTCCAGGCCGCGCGCCAGCATGCCGGGGAAGTCGCCGCTGTCGTAGGTTTCGCCGAAGGCGGTGGTGTAGGGCAGCGCCTGCGGTGCGATGAAGTTGCGCCGCCGCAGGTCGTCCGGCGCGACGCCGGCGTCATGCGCCGCCGCGTCGATCAGGCGTTCCACCAGGTAGGCCGCTTCCGGCCGTCCGGCGCCGCGGTAGGCGTCGACCGGCACGGTGTTGGTGAACACCGTGGGCACCTCGGCATAGCCGACGGGAATGTTGTAGAGGCCGCTCAGCATCGGCGCGTAGCAGCCGGTGGGGATGAAGGGCGCGAAGCTGGAGAGGTAGGCGCCCATGTTGGCCGTCGTGGTGACGCGCAGGCCGAGGATGCGGTGGTCGCCGTCCAGCGCCAGTTCGGCCAGGCTGACATGGTCGCGTCCCTGGGTGTCGCTGAGGAAGCCCTCGCCGCGCTCGGCGTTCCAGCGCACCGGGCGGCCCAGCCGCCGCGCGGCGAAGAGCACCAGCACGGTTTCCGGATAGACGAAGATCTTCATGCCGAAGCCGCCGCCGACGTCCGGCGTGATGACGTGCATCTTTTCGGTGGGAATGCCGAAGACCTTGTCGCACAGCGGCCCCAGGAAGCGGTGCGAGCCCTGCGAGCCGCTGTAGAGGGTGAAGGTCTCGCCGTCCGCGTCGTAGTCGCCGATGCAGGCGCGCGGCTCCATGGAGTTCACCACCACGCGGTTGTTGACGAACTCCAGCTTGGTCACGTGGGCCGCCTTGGCGAAGGCGGCCTGGGTGCCGGCCTCGTCGCCGGCCTCCCATACCAGGCTGGTGTTGTTGGGCGCTTCGTCCCACACCTGCGGCTGGCCCGGGTCCTTGGCCGTCTTGGTGTCGGTCACCACCGGCAGGGTGTCGTAGTCGACCATCACCAGTTCGGCGGCGTCGCGCGCCTGCTGCAGCGTCTCGGCGACGACGAAGGCGACGGGGTCGCCGACGAAGCGTACCTTCGCGCGCGCCAGCGCCGGGCGCGGCGGCATGATGGTCTTGCCGCCCCGCTTGTCGGGCATCGGCACCAGGCAGGGGATGTTGCCGAGCCCGTCGGCGTCGAGATCCTCGACCGTGTAGACGCCCAGCACACCCGGCGCCGCCTTGGCGTCGCTCAGGTCGACCGACGTGATCGCCGCATGGGCAAAGGGGCTGCGGACCAGAACGCCGTAGCTCTGTCCCTCCAGCCGGATGTCGTCACTGTACTGGCCTTCGCCGGTCAGGAAGCGCAGGTCTTCCACCCGGCGCAGGCCCTGGCCTACGCCAAATCGCCCCATGGCTTAACGGTTCTCCGTGAAAGGTGGTTTTGAGTGAGGAAGTAGCCCCGATGATAGGCGAGGCAAGCGCCCGCGACCAAGGGGAAAGTCGTGACGCTTCTGTGAGACGCGGGGTCTGTGAGACGCAGGGTCTGTGAGACGCGGAATCTGTGAGATGCGGGATCGATTCATAGGTGTTCCTGGCAATTGGCAGCAGATTGTCGCGAGGCTGCCACGCTAGGCTGGTGCGTCGAACGGTACGCGGGAGTGAAGCCTATGGACCAGCGGATGACGATGGTGACCCTCGGGGTGCGCGACCTGGTGCGGTCGCGGCGGTTCTACGAGGAGGGGCTCGGCTGGACTCAAACCGACGGGGTGGAGGGGAACGTCGCCTTCTATCAACTCGCCGGCGGCGTCCTCCTGGGCCTCTACGGGTTGGAGGCTTTGGCCGAGGACGCCCGGGTGGCGGTCGCGGACCTGGAGCCCGCCAAGACCTTCGGCGGCATCACCCTGGCCTACAATGTCGCCGACCCGGCGGCGGTCGACGCCACCCTGAAGGAAGCCGCGGCGGCGGGCGGTACTCTTTTGAAGGCAGGCGAGAAGGTCTTCTGGGGTGGCTACTCCGGCTATTTTGCCGACCCCGACGGCCACCCCTGGGAAGTCGCCCACAATCCCTTCTGGACGCTGAAGGACGACGGCACGGTGTCGCTGGATCCGCCGGAATAGGGTGTTTTCTCCTGGCGTCATCCCGGATGGGCCAGGGTGGGCTTGCGATGTTGCATTCGGCCGTATTCCGCGTTAAATCAATACTTGAGAATCATTCTCAAGTGGCGGGTTGCCCAAATCGCTGCCGCCGCTGCTCGCGCGTATCGTTTTTCTGGGGGGGCGAGGACGTAGCCGACGATGCCTCCGCAATCCAACATGCTGTCGCTCTACATGGCGCACCGCCGCGAACTGGTGAACTACGCGAGCCGTATTGTCGGCGACCGCGGCCAGGCAGAGGACGTGGTGCAGGAGGCCTGGCTGCGCTTTGGCGCGGCGACCCAGGCGCGTGCCCTGGAAGAACCTCTCGGCTACCTCTACCGCATCGTGCGCAATCTGGCGCTCGACGGGCGCCGTCGCCTGAACCGGGAGGCGAGAGGAGCGGACGGCGTCCCTTCCAGCGCGTTTCAGGATAAGGCCGACGAGCGGCCTTCGCCGGAAGTCGAGGCCGCGGACCGGCAGGAGTTGCGCGTTCTTGTGGAGGCCATGGCGGAGCTGCCGGAGCGTACCCGTGTCGCCCTGGAGATGAGCCGCTTCGGCGGCTTCAAGCTGAAGGAAATCGCCGCCCATCTCGGCGTGTCCGTGACCGTGGCCCATGAGATCGTTGCCGCGGGGGTCGCGCATTGTCGCCGCAGGGTGCGACCGCCGTCATGAGCCATCCGACAAACTTCCGAAAAATTCCGGCGCTGCGACGTTTAAATAATACGGTGCTTTGCTGCCGTGAATCCCGGTGGGGATCGGCACAGCACCCCCCTCAGGCAAGAGCGGCCAGGAGGCGGCATGATGGCGTCAACTGAACATGAAGACCCGCTTTCGTTGGAGGCGGCACGCTGGCTTGTCGCGCTGGAGGATGCCCCCGGCGATGGCGACTTGCTCGCCCGCTTCGACGCCTGGCTGACCGCCGACCCGGCCCACGCCGCAGCCTGGGCGGACACTGTGGCAGTCTACGATCTGATGGCCAAAGCGCGTCCAACCGCTACGACGGCGCCGGCGTCGCGGCCCGTTGCCGGTCCGGCGCGCGCTGTGCGACAGCGGTTGTCGGCACGCCGCCGCTGGACCCTGGGCGTTGTCGGTGCTGTTCTGGCTGCGTGCCTCGGCATTTTCTTCCTGCCGGCTGTGTTCTTCCAGGTTCAGGCCGACTATGCGACGGCAACCGCTGAACTGCGGGCGGTCCGGCTGGATGACGGCAGTCTCGTTCATCTGGGGCCGGATAGCGCCATCGATGTCGCTTTCGCCGACGGCGAGCGGCGCCTCCACCTGTTGCGGGGCGAGGCCTTTTTCGAGGTGACGCGCGATCCCGGCCGACCGTTCCGGGTGATGGCGGGCGACGTGGAAACGACTGTGGTCGGCACGGCCTTCGATGTGCGCCTGGCGTCTGCCGGGACCGAGGTTGCCGTCCGCCGGGGCCGTGTGCAGGTGGTCAATGCCCTGGCAAGGCCGCCGGTGTCCGAACTGCTCGGCACGGGCGACTGGGTCAAGGTGACCGGCAGTGGCGAGGTGACTCGCGGGGTCCGGCCGTCCGGCGAGGTCGCGTCCTGGCTGCAGGGCCGGATCATCGCCCGTGATCGGTCCATGGACGAGGTTATCGGCGAACTGCGCCGCTATTACCGCGGCATTATCATGGTGGCGGACGGCGATTTTGCCGCCCGGCATGTGACCGGGGTCTACAACCTTTCCGATCCGGTTGCGGCGTTGCGGGCGATGGCCGCGGCGCACGGCGGCTCGGTGCACCGTGTATCGCCCTGGTTGCTGCTCGTCACCGGAGACTAGGCGACCTCGGCCGGCTTTTTTACTCCCCGCTGAACTTTCTGCCCGAAAAAAACCGAACCCGGGACGTTGCTTGGTTAGAGGTGCGGATGAGACGCAATTGCAAATTGAGGTCTTATCCTGCTGAAGCGTGCTTTTTTGGGGGAGTCTGACGATGGGGACGAAGGTGTCCGGGCGGCGCATGTCGCGGGCGGTCTGCTGCGGTTTGTTGGGAATGATGACTGCCGTCGGGGCAGATGGGATCAGCGGCCAGGCGGCGGCGCAGCAATCCGCGGGGCCTGGCGGAGATCTGTTCGTTGCCCAGGCTGACGCTGCCAGCCACGATTTCGACATCGCGCCACAATCCCTGACCGGGGCTCTTGCCGAATTTGGCCGCCAGTCCGGCATGCAGGTCTCCGTCGACGCCGGCCTGATTCGCGGCATCGACTCGCCGGGCGTTCGCGGGACCCTGGCGGCTGGGACGGCGCTGAAACTGCTGCTTGTCGGCACCGGTATGATTTATCGGCTCTCAGACGACAATACGGTGATGCTGGAGCGGGTGCCGGCGGGCACTTCCGAGTCGGGGAGCACGCTGCTCGATCCGATCGTCGTGGAGGGAACGGTGGAAACGGCGACGGGGCCGGTTGACGGCTATGTCGCCAGGCGCAGTGCCACCGGCTCCAAGACCGACACCCCGATCAACGAGATCCCACAATCTGTTTCCGTCGTCACGGCCGACGAGATCGAAACGCGCGGCGCGGAGACGGTCGGCGAGGCGCTTTCCTATACCGCGGGGGTGACCACGGGGACGCGCGGCGATTCATCGGGCCTGGGCGGCGACAACATCGCGCTGCGCGGGTTCGGCGGCGATGGAACGGCCGGCGGTTCTTCAAACGAATACTGGGACGGCCTGAAGATGGATGGCACGAACTATGCCACCTCCAGTCTCGACCCTTATCTCCTGGAGCGCGTCGAGGTGCTGCGCGGGCCGTCTTCCGTGCTCTATGGCCAGAACCAGCCGGGCGGCGTGGTCAACCGGGTGTCCAAGCGTCCGCCCGACTCATGGCAGGGCGAGGTCCAGGCTAAGGGCGGTACCTTCGACACCTACGAGTTCGGGTTCGATCTCGGCGGCGCGGTGACGGAGGACAAGTCGCTCGCCTTCCGCGCCGTCGGCGTGTTCTCCGATGGCGATGCGCAGACCGATTTCACCGGCAAGCGCCGCGTCGCCGCGGCGCCCAGCGTGACCTGGCGGCCGAGCGACGACACGACCTTCACGCTTCTGACCGCCTACCAGCACGACGATATCGATGGCGGTTTCGTCAAGTATGTGCCGGCGGCCGGGTCGGTGTCCTCCAACCCCAACGGCGATATCGCGCGGGAGCGTTTCACCGGCGATCCGAACTATGACAAGTGGGACCGCACGCTCTATTCGGTCGGCTACAATTTCGAGCACCATTTCGACGACACCTGGACGTTGCGTCAGAACGCCCGCTATTTCCGCAACGAACTTGATCTGGAGGCCATCTATCTGAAGGGACTTCAGGCCGACCAGCGGACCATAGACCGAAGTGCGTTTGGTGCCGTCGAAACTTCCGATGCCTACACCATCGACACCCAGATCCAAGCCGACGTCGCTACCGGCCCGGTCGACCATACCTTGCTGTTCGGCATCGACCTGCGCCGGCGCGAGAGCGATACCCTGCGCCGCTCCGCTGATGCGCCGACTCTCGATCTGTACGATCCGGTCTATTATCAGAACATTCCCGAACCGCCGATCTACCAGAGCCTCGACAGTGTTCAGAATTGGGGCGGTGTCTATCTGCAGGACCAGGTCAAGCTCGACAATTGGATCCTGACACTCAGCGGCCGCCACGATTGGACCGATTCGAAAACCACCAACCGGCTCACCGACGTCACGTCACAAACAAACGAGCGGGCCGTCACCGGGCGCGTCGGCCTTGGATATGCCTTCGACTTCGGCCTTACGCCTTATGTCAGCTATGCCGAGTCTTTCGAACCCACCTCCGGCGTCGACTTCTCCGGCAACAGCTTTGAACCGACCACGGGCAAGCAGGTCGAGGCCGGGGTGAAGTACGAACCGGAAGGCTACGATGCCTTTCTCACCCTGGCGGTTTTCAATCTGGCCCAGCAGAACGTCCTCACGAAGGATGTCGACAATCCCGGCTTCAGCGTTCAGCGGGGCGAGGTGCGCTCCCGCGGTGTCGAGATCGAAGGCGTCGCGAATTTGGTGGAGGGCGTAAGCGCCCGTGCGTCCTATACCTTCCTGGATCAGGAGGTCACCAAAAGCAACGACGGCAATGCCGGCAATCGGCTGACCGGCATTCCCCAGCACAGCGCCGCGCTGTGGGGCGACTATACCTTCAGCGACGGCAACCTGGAGGGCCTGCGCCTCGGTGCCGGAGTGCGCTACGTTGGCTCTACGATGGGCGACGATGCCAACACCTTCAAAGTGCCGGCCGTCACCCTCTTCGACGCCGCCCTCTCGTATGAACTGGCCGCAATCGACCGCCGTCTCGACGGTGTGAAGCTGGCGGTCAATGCCCGCAACCTGTTCGACAAGGAGTACGTGGCGTCCTGCATCAGCGAAGTCCGCTGTTACTACGGGGTCGGGCGTACCGTCATGGCGACCTTGAAGTTCGCCTGGTGAGTGTGGGCGCGCGGTCGCGCGGCGGGGTAGCTGCGCCGCGCCTCGACGTTCTCTCGCGCTGTCTGGCCGCGGTTTTGGGGGGCTATGGCCTTGCCGTTCTGACGGCGGTCTCGGTCCTGCCAACCGCGGCCCGCTGGCCGGCACTGCGGGCCGAAGCGGTGCTGGCCGGTACCATGGCCAGCTTCGTCGTCTGGACTGGCGCATGTCTTTGGGTCTTCGCGGCGCGCAGTGCCGCGCGGGCCTGGGGCGGGCTTTGCCTCGTGGCGGTGTTGGTGGCGGGACTTGGCTGGGCGTCGGCCCTTGGCGGCGCGCCGTGAAAGCCGGTTTTCGCCAATCGATGGCCTGGCTGCATACCTGGGCGGGGCTGCTTCCCGGCTGGATTCTTTTTGCCGTTTTCCTTACCGGCACGGTGAGCTATTTCCGGCCGGAAATTTCGCAATGGATGCGCCCCGAATTGCCTTTCCACAAGCACGGGACGGCGGTCGCGCAAGGCGGCGTCGAAAAGGCGGCGGCCTGGCTGCAGGCCTCGGCGCCCTCGGCGCGGCGTTGGATGATCGTGCTGCCGACCGCACGCGATCCGGTCATCCATGCGACGTTCTGGCAGGAAGCGGGCCGGCAGCCGTCTTTTGCCAGCGAACTGCTGGACCCCTCGACGGGGCAGCTTGCCGGCATCCGGGCCAGTCTCGGTGGCGACGGCCTCTATTACTTCCACTTCGATCTTCTGATGCCCTCGATCTGGGGGCGTCTCGTCGTTGGAGTCTCTGCCATGGCGATGCTGGTCGCCATCGTCAGCGGCGTGGTGACGCACCGGCGAATCTTCAGGGACTTCTTTGTCTTCCGGCCAAATCGCGGACAGCGGTCCTGGCTCGATGCGCACAACGTCTTCGGCGTTCTGGCGCTGCCCTACCACGTGATGATCACTTACAGCGGCCTCGTCACCTTGATGTTCCTCTATATGCCCTGGGGCGTCGATCTGGCTTACCCCAATGGCCGCGAAGCGTTTTTCGACGAGGCCGGGCTGGCCGTTGCGCCGCCGGCGCCCGCCGGCCGCAGGGTGCCGCTCACCGCGCTCGCACCACTCCTCACGGCAGCGCAGGAGCTGTGGGATGGTGGCCGGGCGGGGCGCATCGACGTGTACAACCCGGGCGACGCGAACGCGCGGATCGTGTTGTACAGAAGCGATGACGAGGCCCTGGCTTTTCGCAGCGAGCAACTCCTGTTCGACGGCGCCAGCGGTGCGCAGATCCCAGGCGATACATCCGCCCGGCCGGCGCGGGAAACCCGGAACGTACTCTATGGTCTGCACATCGCCCGCTTCGCCGATCCCATCCTGCGGGGGCTGTTTTTCTGTTCTGGGATTGCCGGCACCGCGATGATCGCCAGCGGATTGGTTCTGTGGACGGCGAAGCGGCGCAACAAGGGGCCGGCTTCCCCCCAACCTTCGCTCGGTTTCCGGCTTGTCGAGCGGCTCAATCTGGCTGTCCTGGCCGGCCTGCCGGTGGGCATCGCCGCCCACTTCCTGGCGAACCGCGTGTTGCCGCTCGACATCGCGGAGCGGGCGGCGTGGGAGCTGCGTTGCCTTTTTATCGCCTGGGGCCTGGTTGCGCTCTGGGCGGTTTGCAGGCCGTTGCGCCGGGGCTGGGTCGAAGTTCTGGCGCTCGGCGCCGGCCTTTTTGCGGTCGTGCCGCTGGTCAACGGGCTGACGACCGGGCGGGGCCTCGTTGCCAGCTTTGCGGCCGGCGATTGGGTCTTCTTCGGATTCGACGGTGCGGCATTGGTCGTGGCGGTGCTGATGGCGGGGCTTTGCTGGCGTGTCGCCGTGCGGGGCCGGGGCCAGGGGCGGGGGCAGGGGCAGCACGCTGAACCCACAGCCGGTGAGGCCGCAGTCCCGTCCCCTGGTCAGGGCCGGTAACGTGGGGCATTTTGCCGCCTTCGCCTTTGCGGCCTTTGGCATGGCGCTGCTGTGTCTCGCCATGCGGCGGCACCAGGAGGAATTGAACGGTCGCCGGCTGGGCCGTGGGGCCGGCCTGCTGATAAGGGCAGGGGGCTTTACCGGCCTGGCGGTGTCCTACGGCTGTGCCGTTGGCGGTTTCGGCTACGGCGTGGGGACGACCGCCTGGTTTGGCCATCTTACGATGGCGGCGATTCTGGTCGTCTGCTGCCTCGCCCTGCGCAGGCCCCACAGGGCCTCAGGCAGCCCACGCCGAGCCTCACGCAGAAAGCCGACTTAGTCGAAGGCGTCGTCCCAGGTGCCCTGGGTGGCGGCCTTGGAATACTCGGTGGAGCGGTTTTCGAAGAAGTTGGTGTGCTCGACGCCGTTCAGGATGGCGTCCAGCCAGGGCAGCGGGTTCTTGTCGGTGCGGTAGATCGGCTGCAGGCCCAACTGGGTCAGGCGGCGGTCGGCGATGTAGCGGATGTAGGCCTTCACGTCGCCGGGCTCCAGGCCCTCGATGGCGCCCTGTTCGAAGGCGAGGTCGATGAAGGCGTCCTCGTGGGTGACGATCGTCTCGCAGGCCTTGTAGAGATCCTTCTCGAAGGCGTCGTTCCACACCTCCGGGTTCTCCTCGATGAAGGTCTTGAACAGGCGGATCGCCGATTGGGTGTGCAGCGACTCGTCGCGCACCGACCAGGTGACGATCTGGCCCATGCCCTTCATCTTGTTGAAGCGCGGGAAGTTCAGCAGGATCGCGAAGGAGGCGAAGAGCTGCAGCCCCTCGGTGAAGGCGCCGAAGACGGCCAGGGTCTTGGCGATCTCCTCCTTGGTGTCGCAGCCGAATTCCTGCATGTAGTCATACTTGTCCTTCATCTCCTTGTAGTGGAGGAAGGCGGAGTACTCGGCCTCCGGCATGCCGATGGTGTCCAGCAGGTAGGAATAGGCGGCGATGTGCACCGTCTCCATGTTGGAGAAGGCGGACAGCATCATCTGCACCTCGGTCGGCTGGAACACGCGGCTGTAGTGGCGCATGTAGCAGTTGTTCACTTCCACGTCCGACTGGGTGAAGAAGCGGAAGATCTGACTCAGCAGGTTGCGCTCGCTGTCCGTCAGGTTGCGGTTCCAGTCCTTCACGTCGTCGGCCAGCGGCACTTCCTCGGGCAGCCAGTGCAGTCGCTGCTGCATCAGCCAGGCATCGTAGGCCCAGGGATAGCGGAAGGGCTTGTAGACCGGGCTGGCGTCCAGCAGCGACATGGGGGGCCTCCTTGGTTTCTCGTGGGGCGCGCTCAAGGGGCGCAGCCGCCTGGCGGTTTGGGATATTGAAAACGAAATCGGGTGTCGGGGGAACCGGGTAACAGCACCTGAAAAACGGGGATAACACATCTGGAAAAAGCAGGGGCCGGGGAAGTAGGGGCCGGCGGTCCCCCCGAACCGCCGGCCCCATGTACCCCCCGAAGTGCCCGGGGCGCGCGCGCGCCCGCCACACGATCCACGAAGGTCACGCCAAACCGCAAGCCGCCCCGAAGATGTCCCGGAAGCTACCCCGCAAATAACGGGGAGCGGCTGCGGCGGAAACTTACTGGCAGGCGAGACACTCCTCGTAGTCGGTGCTCGAGGCGCCGGCCGGCATATCGCGCGAGGAGATCTTGCCGAGATGCGGCACCGTCGCCGCGGTGACGGTCGGCTGCGACGATTCCGCCCGTTGGATCGACTTGGAGCGGCAGTAGTAGAGGCTCTTCACCCCCTTCTTCCAGGCCTGGTAGTGGATCTGGTGCAGGTCGCGTTTGTGCACGTCGGCCGGCACGAAGATGTTCAGCGACTGCGCCTGGCAGATGAATTCGGCGCGGTCGCCGGCGTGCTCGATCAGCCAGCGCTGGTCCAACTCGAAGGCGGTCTTGAAGACATCCTTCTCGTCTTCGTTGAGGAAGTCGAGGTGCTGCACCGAACCGCCGTTGAGGGTGATCGAGGTCCACACCTCCTCGGTGTTCTCGCCCTTTTCTTCCAGCAGCGCCGTCAGGTGCTTGTTGCGCACGTTGAAGGAGCCCGACAGCGTCTTGTGGGTGAAGGAGTTGGCTGCGATCGGCTCGATGCCCGGCGAGGCGCCGCCGCAGATGATCGAGATCGATGCCGTCGGCGCGATCGCCATCTTGTTGGAGAAGCGCTCCATGATGCCGAATTCCTCGGCATCGGGGCAGGGCCCGCGCTCCTCGGCCAGCTTCTTCGAGGCGGCGTCGGCGCCTTTACGGATGTGAGCGAAGATCTTCTTGTTCCACACCTTGGCCATGACGCTTTCCAACGGAATGCCGTTGGCCTGCATGAAGGAGTGGAAGCCCATCACGCCGAGGCCGACGGAGCGCTCGCGCTGGGCCGAGTACTTGGCGCGCGCCATGGAATCGGGCGCTTTGTCGATGAAGTCCTGCAGCACGTTGTCGAGGAAGCGCATGACGTCCTCGACGAAGCCTTCCTCCTCGTGCCACTCGAAGTACTTTTCCAGGTTCAGCGAGGACAGGCAGCACACCGCGGTGCGGTCGACGCCGTGATGGTCGACGCCGGTCGGCAGGGTGATCTCGCTGCACAGGTTCGACATCTTCACGGTCAGGCCGGCCAGCTTGTGATGCTCCGGGATGTGCCGGTTCACGTGGTCGCCATACAGGATGTAGGGCTCGCCGGTTTCGATGCGGGCCGTGAGAATGCGGATCCACAGGTCGCGCGCGCGCACCTTGCGGATCACCGCGCCGTCCTTCGGGCTGGTCAGGCCCCATTCCTCGTTCTTCTCCACCGCGCGCATGAAGGCATCGCTGATCACCACGCCGTGGTGCAGGTTCAGCGCTTTGCGGTTGGGGTCGCCGCCGGTCGGCCGGCGCAGTTCGATGAACTCCTCGATCTCCGGGTGGGAGATCGGGATGTAGCAGGCCGCCGAGCCGCGGCGCAGCGAGCCCTGGCTGATCGCCAGGGTCAGCGAATCCATCACCCGGATGAAGGGGATGATGCCGGAGGTCTTGCCGTTGTGGCCGACCCGCTCGCCGATCGAGCGCAGGTTGCCCCAGTAGCTGCCGATGCCGCCGCCGCGCGCGGCCAGCCAGACGTTCTCGTTCCACAGGTCGACGATGCCGTCCAGGCTGTCGCCGGCTTCGTTGAGGAAGCAGGAGATCGGCAGGCCGCGGTTGGTGCCGCCATTGGACAGCACCGGCGTGGCCGGCATGAACCACAGCCGCGAGATGTAGTCGTAGAGGCGCTGGGCGTGGGCGCTGTCGTCGGCGTAGTGGGCGGCGACCCGCGCGAAGAGGTCCTGGAACGACTCGCCGGGCATCAGGTAGCGGTCGGTCAAGGTCCCCTTGCCGAACACCGTCAGGTTGGCGTCGCGGCTGCGGTCCATATGCACCTTGATGCCGCGCTCGTTCTGGAATTCGTCGCGAATCTGGTCGGCGCCGAGCAGGACCTCGTCGTCGTTCGCCGGCTGCGGCGCGGCCTGAAGCATGTCCGCCTGCGTTGCCGTGTTCGGAGCCTGGGCGTCGGGTTGTTTTCCTAGCGGTTTTGCATTATCCACAAGGTCCGGCGCGGCGTTGAGGTCGCCTTCGACCGACGTCCCGTGCCCGAAAATCCCCGATCCATCCATGCTTTTTTCCCCTCAGTCCACAGCTTGTGGATGACTTAGACTTGAATTATGTGCACAACATCTGGGGCCGAATGCCCGTCGCCCACACCAGATATGGACCCCAATCTATACCGGCCGTCTTGAATCTGTCATCGTGAACATAACAAGAACATTTACCATAGTAGCCGGCTGGGTCCTTCAGGCAAGGCTTCCTGCCGATTTACCCACAAGAATTCGTCGCGCCGGTATTCGCGCGCCTGTTCCCGCCGGCCTGTTTGGGGGTTGTGGGCCCGTGCTTGGGAGGCTTTAGGGCATGTGCGGACGTTTCCTGCTGACGGCGCCGCCCGAGACGCTACAGCGTCTCTTCGGCTTTCTCGAACTGCCGAATCTCGAGCCGCGCTACAACATCGCGCCCAGCCAGGCGATTGCCGCGATGGTCCGCGACGACCGGGCGCAACGCCATTTCCTGTGGATGCGCTGGGGCCTCGTGCCGTCCTGGTCCAAAGAAGGCCAGCATTCCGCGCCCTTGATCAACGCCCGCGCCGAGACCGTCGCCGAGAAGCCGTCGTTCCGCGACGCCTTCGCCCGGCGCCGCTGCGTGGTCTTCGCCGATGGTTTTTATGAATGGCGCCAGGGCGGCAACCGCCAGCCCTACTGCATCCGCCTGACCGATACCTCGCCCTTTGCCCTGGCGGCGATCTGGGAGCCGGTCGGGAATGCCGGAGACGGGGAGCCGGGGCAGGGTTGCGCCCTCATCACCACCCAGGCCAATGCCAGCATGGCGGCGGTGCATCACCGCATGCCGGTCATCCTGACGCCGGACCGGATCGGCCCCTGGCTCGACCCGGCCACGTCGCGGGATGCCTTGGAAGCGCTGCTGAAACCGCTGCCGGACGACGCGCTCGCCCTGACGCCGGTGTCCAAGCGGGTGAACGCGGTGCGCGAGGACGACGCGGACCTGCTGCGCGAGGAGACGCTGCCCGAGGCACCGACGCAGCTCGATCTTCTGTGATGGTGGCCCGCGTTCAGGTCGTGGTCACATCCTCATGGCCGTGCAGGCCGACGCTCGACCGGTAGAAACTCTCCATGAAGACGACCAGTTCCTGTGGCGTATCGCACGGCAAGCTGTCGATAACAGATTGACGTGCGAGATTGACGGCGCCGAGGATCTCTGCCCCGTCCCGCTTGCCGAGCCGCCGCAGCCCCATGGACCAGTCAGAGAATACGCGTCGCGGGGTCGTACCCTCCATCAGGCGAATGATGGCGAAGTGCTGGGAGTCTGCGAAAATGCGCTGCGACACGGCGGCAATATCCTGCTCGGCACCCTCGACGATCTGCAGGAAGTGACCGTCGACATAGATCAGCATGCCGGTGATTCCGTTCGCTTCGTTCCAGCACCGAGCGCGCTCCAGCAGCTTGGCGAGGTCCTCGTCGCTCATGAATTCCCGCGAGGTGCTGGTGTACATCAGCCGGTGAACCGGCGGCATGTCGGAAGGGGAAGTTGGCTCGGTCATGGGCTCCTACGGCTCGGCTGCCCGAGGTTCGGTCCGTTACCCGCAGAGCGCGCCTGCAGGTGCTGCGACATTTGTAGAAAAACATGAAAAATCAGTTAGCCCGCAATCTGCCGTCAGATGCTGCCGCGAGGATCGCGTAGGCCGGGACTCGCGCGCTGGCTGCTCTCCGGCGGCCTCAGGTCGCGTTCTGCTGGCCTTCGAAGAGGTGCTGGAGCAGGGCCGGGGTGACGTCGTTGCCGCTGCCGCCGTCGCCGATGCTGCTCAGGTAGGCGCTGATGGCGCTGCGGGTGCGCGGCCCCATCAGGCCGTCGACCACCCCGGCGTTGAAGCCAAGCTGATTGAGGCTGTACTGCACGTACATGACCGTCGGCTTGTCGGCGAACGCGACGTCGGACTCCGGCGCGAAAGCCTTCGACCGGCGCTTGCCGGCTTCGATCTCCGCCGGGCTCATCTTGTTGGCGATGGCCGAGCGCACATCGCCCGCCTGGCGGTGGCCGCGGTCGCTGGCGATGTCGAGCCAGGCATAGCCGTCGGGCATGTTGATCGGCAGGCCCAGTCCGGCGGCCTGCACGACGCCGAAGGAAAACGCGCCGTCGGGATGGCCCTGGGCGGCGGCCTTGCCGTACCAGCGGGCGGCCCAGGACAGGTTCTTCGTCACCCCGCGGCCGTTGGCGTAGCACTCGCCCAGCAGGAACTGGGCGTCGGCGTGGCCCTGCTCGGCGGCCCTGCCGAGGTACGCGGTGGCGCGGGCATAGTCCTGCGACACCCCGGCGCCGTTGTAGAGCGCGGCGCCGACGGCATACTGCGCCCGCGGCTCGCCGCGCAGCGCGGCATCGTTGATCCACTTGGCGCCGGCGTTGAGATCCTGCTCGACGCCACGCCCGGCATTGTAGGCTTCGCCCAGCTCGTAGGCGGCGGGGCCGTGGCCGCGCCCGGCGGCCTGTTGGAAGCGCTGGAAGGCCTCGGCGTCCTTGCCTTCGGCCTGCAGCCGCAGGCCGCTGTCGTACAGCGCATCGGTCAGCGCGGTGCCGGTCAGGCCCTCGAACGCTGCGGCGTCGGGGCCGTTGAGCACGCCGGACATACCCTTGTCGGCACCGTCCAGCGAATCCTTCACGTCGGAACAGCCGGCGCCGGCCAGGGCGATCACCGCGAAAAGGGCCAGAGTCCGGGCGGCTCTCCGGGCTGTACCGACAAGCTGCAGCCCCCGTTGTGGCTCCAACCTCGGCCCGCGGCCCGCTGTAACGCTCTTCATTCTGCTCCCCCTTCGAGTAGGCGGCTCCCCGCCGGGCCGCCTGCGGGCGGCCCCTCATCCTCTGACGCCGTGCGGCAAGGCCCGTTCACCCCCCGGCTCGTATATCCAGGGTCTCGACCGCATCCCGAACGGCGGCCAGGGCGTGCCTCTCCATCGCTGTGATGGACTTGCCCTTGGCGGCACACCAAGCGATCCGCGCAGCCCGCACCGGACATTTCCCCCTGGATACTCCCCCTAGATACCAAATTGCCGACGCCCGCCCAAATTCTTGACGCCCAGGGGGGCGTCCAGGGAAGTGCCCGGGGAAGCGAGCAGGGGGAAAGCCCCAAATCAATCCTTCAATCGACTGTGCAGCGAAACCACAAGAGGCAAAATAACGTCACAAATTACATTGTAAAAATGTAATTTCGTAAAATTCTACAATATGAAATGATTGATTAAATCCAATCACACCTGTCACGAGGCTCATCATGCTGGCCCTTTCGCCCCTGGTGCGGCGGTTTGCGGCGCTTGCCGCCGTCGCCGCGCTGGTTCAGATCGCCGCCCCGGTCGTTGTTCCGGCCCCCGCGCTGGCCACGGCGGCGGTGACACCCCTGGTCGACGTCGCCTGGCTGTTGGACAATGCCGGGCGCGACGATTTGGTAGTGCTCGACGTTCGCAACGAATTGAGCGGCGGCTCGGAAGCCGTCTATCGGGCCGGGCACATCCCCGGTGCGGTCTATAGCAATTACCTGAAGTCGGGATGGCGCACCGAGATTGACGGCGTTCCGGCGCAGTTGCCGCGCCTGGAGGGCCTGGAAGCGCTGATCGGCGAACTGGGTATCTCCAACGACAGCCAGGTGGTGATCGTCTCGGGCGGCACCGACGCCCACGACTACAGCAGCGCGGCGCGGGTCTATTGGACCTTCAAGGTGGTGGGGCACGACCGGGTGTCGATTCTCGACGGCGGCTACCGCGCCTACGCGGCCGACCCCGCCAACCCGGTGGATACCGGCTGGGTCGACCCGCTGCCCGATATCTTTTCCGCCGAACTGCGCCCGGAACTGCTGGCCGACCGCCCGGCGGTCGAGGCCGCGGCGGCGGCGGGCCGGCCGCTGATCGACAATCGCCCGCGCGAGTACTTCCTGGGCGAGAAGCGGCACACCTGGGCCAAGCGGGCGGGCACCATCCCCGGCGCGGTCTCGATTGTCGACAGCGCGCTGGTCGAGGACGGCCACATCATCGGTGCGGCGCGTGCGGCGCAGGTCTTGGCCGACGCCGGCCTGGCGACCGCCGGGCAGGGGCCGGACCAGGAGACCATCACCTTCTGCAACACCGGCCATTGGTCGGCGCTGGGGTGGTTCGTGCAGAGCGAGATCCTGGGCCGCAAGTCGGTGCGCGTCTACGATGGCTCCATGGTCGACTGGACGGCCAAGGCCGACCTGCCGCTGCAACTGGGGGCCGCTGCCGCCAATTGAGGCGGCGTGCCGCGCTCAAGCCGGTCACGTTGCCGTGCGGCGGGCTCGACAGCGGCCGTGTCCGCATCCATAACCACCGACTATTGACCCAGCGACGGGCTTGCCAGGCTTGTTGCCGCGTCCGAATGCCCACCAGGAAGACTTGAAGCGATGATCAGTTCCGCCCCGATCCCGCGCCCCGATTGGCGGGTGGCCGTACCGGCCCTGCTGTTGCTGGCCGGCGGTGCGCTCTATATCGCCGGGGCCACCGGTGGCAAGCTGGCCGGGTTGTTCCTGCTCGGCGGTGCGCTGGGGCTGGTGCTCTACCATGCCGCCTTCGGCTTTGCCTCGGCCTGGCGCACCTTCTTGACCGAGGGGCGGGGCGAGGGGCTGCGTGCCCAGATGGTCATGCTGGGTCTCGCCACCCTGCTGTTCTTTCCTTTGATCGCAGAGGGCGCGGCCATCGGCGTGAACGTCGGCGGTGCCGTGGCGCCCGTCGGGCTGTCTGTCGCCGCCGGTGCCGCGCTGTTCGGCGTCGGCATGCAACTGGCCGGCGGCTGCGCTTCGGGCACGCTCTACACCGTTGGCGGCGGTTCGACCAAGATGGTGTTCACGCTGATCTTCTTCATGGTGGGTTCGCTGGTCGGCGCGGCCCATCTGCCGTGGTGGCTGGAGGCGCCCAGCCTGGGCAGCATCTCTCTGTTGAAAGAATGGGGCCTTGGGCCGGCCTTGCTGGCCCAGCTCGCCGCCTTTGCCGCAATTGCCGCCGTGACCCTGGCCATCGAGCGACGGCGCGGCATCCGCCCGCAGAGCTTCGTTTCGCAGGCGCCGCTCTGGTCGCGTCTGCTCAGCGGCCCCTGGCCGCTGATCTGGGGCGCCGTGGCGCTGGCGGTCCTGAACGCGGTGACCCTGGTCGCTGCCGGGCATCCCTGGACCATCAGCTTCGGCTACACCCTGTGGGGCGGCAAGCTGGCCGCCGCCGCCGGGGTCGACCTTTCCGCCTATGCTTTCTGGACCTGGCCGTTCCCCAGCCGGGCGCTGGCCGCCTCGGTCTTCGCCGACAGCACCTCGGTGATGAATTTCGGCGTGCTGGCCGGTGCTTTCCTCGCCGCCGGCCTTGCCGGACGCTTCAACCCGGCCTGGCGGCTGCCGTGGCGCCAGGTGGCGGCGGCGGCCCTTGGCGGTCTGCTGATGGGCTACGGCGCGCGTCTCGCCTTCGGCTGCAATGTCGGCGCCTATTTCAGCGGTATCGCTTCGGGCAGCCTGCACGGCTGGCTGTGGTTGGTGGCGGGGCTGACCGGCAGCTACCTGGGGACGCTGCTGCGGCCGCTGTTCGGGCTCTCCGGCGGCTTTGCCGCCCGCCGGACACCGCAGGTTGCATGAACGGGCGCAGCCGTCGGAAAACTCCCTTATCGGTCGTGTTTTAAGGGGCGAATTGGTCGCGTAAGCGCTTGAATAGGTTCAATTGCGATCCTATTTAACCAATATGAAACAAGCGACCCTCAGCAAACCCCGTCCCAGCGAGCCGCAGGAGCCCAAGGCCCGGCGCTGTCTCATGTGCCGGGATCGCTTCGACAGCGGCTGGCCCGGCGAGCGCGTCTGCAAGCGGTGCAAATCCACCACTGCCTGGCGCGAAGGCTGACCCCTCTGTCTTAGCGGATGAACCCGCTGGCCGTGTTCAGCGCGTAGCTTCGGCTATGGGATACGAAGACGACATCAGCCCTTATCTGATGCGCCCGCTGCGCAGCCTGGAAGAGGTCTTGCTGCAGCGCCGGGCCCGCTATGCCGCCGCGCCGTCGGCAGCCGCCAACCCACCCCGCCGACACCCGCCGCCGACGGCCGCAACCGACACCCGCAACCGGCGGCCACCGTTCATCGCGCCGGCCAAGTCGGCCTGAGTTTGGGGCGTGAGCCCGCGCCGCGGTTGCGATAATTTACAAAAAATCAACTTCACGGTCTTCCTTCGACCGGGGTTGTGCTAGCGTGGACGATGACTGGAAAGTCTTATCGTTTCAGGGGGAAGGACCATGAAAAACAGGATGTTGGCCGCGCTCGCGGTGGGGGTGGTGCTGTGGCCTTTAGCCGCCGGCGCGGCGACCGGGCCGAAAGTCGGACCCAAGGACTCTTGGGATGAAATGCAGAAATTCGAGTACTACATCGGGCAACTCGGGAGCGCCCTCAATCTCTGCAACTATTTCGATCTCGCCAACCAGCTCCAGGAACTGGCCCACCTGTCGCCCTATGGCGAGCAGGGGTGGAACAGCCTGCTGGCCTTCGACGACATTCGCGGCGGGCGCTGCAGCACCTACGCTGAAAGCGCCCGGGAGCTTCTCGAAGATCGCGAAAAGCTGCGCGACTATCTGATGGACAAGTATTGAGTGCTGGTGTTTCGCCGGCGGGAAGCGCGTGGCCGTCGACGGTGCTTTGCTGGAAATGGTGGGCGATGCTGGGATTGAACCAGCGACCTCTCGCGTGTGAAGCGAGCGCTCTCCCGCTGAGCTAATCGCCCGATGCCGGGCCCGGAAACGGGGGCCGGTGAAAAGGGATGCGTGATTTAAGACAGGCGCCGCGGCCTGTCAAGCGCGCCCGCCCGCCTGCCGGTCCCGAGGGGCCCCCGATCGAACCCCGGGCCGGCCCCCGAAGCACCAACCCCGAACCAGCCCCAAGCCAATCCGGGGTCTTCGCGGCCGGCCGCCAGGCGGCTTTACAGGCCCAGTACAGGCCCAGTCCAATGCGGTCGAAAAGCATCTCGTTACAATCAAGAAACAATCTGGCAGAGGCTATGTTGCGGGCAAGGTCTCGCATGAATATTCATGCCCTAATGCTAGCCCAAAAGATGCCGTTGAGACCAAGGGGTTGCCTTGTTGTCGTGATGGAAAAACGGCGATTATGAATGCGATTTCAATCTGTTGGTGAGGTTGAAGACGACGCCATGATTAGCCGGCATTCCAACTAAGTTTGGAATACCCGCTACTGTCTCCAGTCTATCCAAGGCGTGTAATGGTAATCGTTTGTTAATTGAATCACGATAAAAACCGTTCGCCATTAGCCGAAATCCACTTGGGTTTATGAAGTTAGACGAGGAAATAGCAATGGCTATCGCTAGCAAACAGGCTTCCCGGAAGTCTGGTACTAAAGCGGTTCGCAAGACCGCAAAGAAGACCCCCGCGCGCCGTAAGACCACGGCTCGCAAGACGGCTGCCCGGAAGACCACGGCCCGGCGGACCACGGCTCGCAAGACCACGGCTCGCAAGACCACGGCTCGGAAGACGACGGCTCGTAAGAGCCCGGCTCGGAAGACGGCTGCCAAGAAGAAGACGACCGCTCGTAAGACGACGGCCCGGAAGACGACCGCGCGTAAGAGCCCGGTTCGTAAGACGGCCGCCAAGAAGACGACCGCCCGTAAGACCGTCGCTCGTAAGAGCCCGGTCCGCAAGGCGGCCGCCAAGAAGACGACGGCTCGTAAGACCACCGCGCGTAAGACGACCGCTCGTAAGACTGCCGCTCGCAAGAGCCCGGTCCGCAAGACGGCCGCCAAGAAGCGCGTTGTTCGTAAGACGACGGCGCGTAAGACGACCGCCCGCAAGAC
>ERZ1740062.231-NODE-231-length-40275-cov-7.006887_pt1 | contig 40275 bp, 37 predicted proteins | sample MGYA00581741_ERZ1740062 | MGnify/ENA primary metagenome ERZ1740062 (study PRJEB43018, sample SAMN04849747) | marine metagenome | isolation source: floating plastic debris | place: Pacific Ocean | collected 2008-09-01 | study: EMG produced TPA metagenomics assembly...
CATGTTGTGCGTTGATTATTTGGTTCAGCGGCTTGTTTGTCGAGTTCAGGCGTGTGATGCGAATGCCTTCGACCAGCGTATCGCAATCGGTCTTGGTGGCGAGATAGTTTGGATGAATGGCCGGGGCCGCAAGCGGATCCGGCGATTGTAACTCCAGATGACCCGCACTTTCCGGGCGCAGTTGCAGGACCGAGGCCGTGAAGGCGTCGAACGGGTGCGGTCCATCTGCTGGATTGTCGGCGCTGAAGGGCTGGATGTGGAACTGGATGTCGGGCGTCTCGAGCTCTGGCCTGGTCTTGAGGAACCCCGCACCCAGGCTGGCGGCCATCGTCATCGGTCCGGTGCGCCAGAGCGCGTATTCAGCCGCCATCAGAACCTTGCGGAAGAGCGATCGCGACTCGGAGTTGATCGTGCGTGTCCGGCATTTGTAGACGGGGCGTGCCTGGAGATGGTCTTGCAGGTTCTTGCCGACGCCGGGCACATCGCGGACGACATCGATGCCGAACTGCTGCAAGTGCTCTCCCGGGCCGATCCCGGAATGCATCAGGATCTGTGGCGAGCCGATCGCGCCCGCCGACAATATCACCTCGCGCCGCGCCATGATCGGGCGCACACCGCCAGGTCCTTCGGTTTCGATCCCGACGGCCCGTCCATCGCGGAACAGCACCCGCCGTGTCTGGTGCTTTACGATAACCGTCAGGTTCGGGCGCTTCGCCGCCGGATGCAGATAGGCGACCGCCGAGGAACAACGCCGGCCCTTGCTCGCCGTCAACTGGTAGAGCGCCACGCCCTCCTGATCTTCACCGTTGTAATCCGGAGTGCGTCGATAGCCCGCCGCCTCGGCCGCTTCGATCCACGCGTCAATCTCTGGGCGCGCCAACCGTGTCGGTGACACGGCCAGCGGCCCGTCCGAGCCCCTCAGCCCAGAACCGTTCATCTCCCAGGTCTCTGACCGCCGAAACAGCGGCATCACGTCTTCCCAGCCCCAGCCGGTATTGCCGAGCTGACGCCAACCGTCATAGTCCTGCGCCTGACCGCGCACGTACAGCAATCCGTTGATCGAGCTTGACCCGCCCAGCGTCTTGCCGCGCGGCCACTTGATCGACCGTCCGTTCAGACCTGGGTCAGGCTCGGTCTCGAAACACCAGTCGGTGTTCGGATTGCCCATCGTCTTGAAGTATCCAACCGGGATGTGGATCCAGGGCGAGCTGTCGCGCCCACCGGCTTCAACCACAGCCACCGTTGCCTTGCCGTCCGCAGATAGCCGATTGGCGAGCACACAGCCCGCCGATCCCGCGCCAACAATGACGTAGTCGAATTCCATGCGCTCTTCGGAACGCCTCCCTGTGCAGAAAAGTCAAAAATTGAGACTTTTCGTCTTGTTTTTTAGGACTACAGCACGATACTGCCGGGATGGCAAGCGAAGATGCAGCGATTGTCGCAGGTGATGCCGTCAAGTCCGATGACGCGCGCATTCCAACCAACCTGCGCACCCTTTTGATTCTCGAAGCGGTAGGCGCCGCCGAACGGCCACTGACACCCGCCGAAATCGGACGCTTAGTCGGACTTCCCAAGCAGACGATCCATCGGCTGTGCAGTGTTTTGCTGGAAGAAGGCTTCCTGATGCGCGCCGAAGGCGGCCGCGGTGTGCGGGCAGGCCGAAGGGCGCGTCGCATGTCCGGTAACCTGCTTCATCACTCGGCCCCTGTCGCCGCGCGGCGGGCGATCCTGGAGAGGATTTCGGCAACTGTCGGCGAGACGGTGAACTTCGCGGCGCCGGGCGAATCAGGGATGATCTATGTCGACCGGGTCGAGACGGCTTGGGCCTTCCGCATCCAGCTTCCGATCGGAACGCATGTGCCGTTCCATTGCACCGCGAGCGGCAAGACCTGGCTCGCCAGCCTGTCCTTGCGCCAGCGCCGCAAGACTGTGTCCAGCCTGCGGCTCGAGCGGCTGACCAGCCGGACCCTGACCGATCCGGACGCACTTCTGACTGAGACGGCCGAGATCGCCCGGCGTGGCTTTGCCATCGACAACGAAGAACTGATGGAGGGCATGATCGCGCTGTCGGTTCCGGTCACAGCGCCCGATGGGCGGTACGTTGCGTCCCTGGCGTTCCACGGGCCTCTGATCCGGCTCAGCCCCGAGTCCTTGCTGGACCATCTCGAAACCCTGCGCGGCGGCGCGCGTGATCTGCAGGCTGCACTCTTCTAGTGGAATCTCAGACATGCCAGACCGGCCCAGGCCCCTAGTTCGGGATCTGCGCGTTTCGGCGATGTCTCGGGGTGTATGACCGCGGCGTCTGCATCCGCATGGTCTTGATACGGCGATCGAACTCCGCCGTAGGTGCGATCGCTTATCCAGTGCGGATAAGCGGTGACTGGCCAGCCACCAGGAACGCTGCTTTATACGTGTCCCCTTTTCGAGGGACGCCGGACACGCTGGTGGGGTTCTCCCGACCATGGACCGTATCCAGCTCTCGCGAGTTTGCGCCCCGAACCCGAAGCGCTGCAATTGCAGGCGCTCTTCTAGCGTGCAGTCTCTAAAACTTGGTTAAGATCCAAGGTACTAATGCGAACCGTGTTTCGCCCACGTGGCCCAGTCGGCATCGTCGAGGAACAGCGGCGGGTCGTCGGTCACAATGCTTGTCAGACCCAGGTCGCGGAAAGGCTTCATCACGCGCAGATCATTGACGGTGAAGACGCGCACGTCGAACCCGTAAGATGTTGCCTCGTTCAACAGGCTCTGGCTGAGATGGGTGTAGTGAAGATGCAGTGCGGCGGCGCGCAACTCGGTCAGCCGTTTGCGCCAGCCGTCTTCGGGCTCTGTCCACAATCCGGCGAGCGCGAGATCTGGCATCGACTCGCGCAGCTCCGCCAGTTCGTCGTGGTCGAAACTCGACACGATGATCCGGTCCTTGATCCAGTCGCGCGTCTGAAGCGCATCGCGCACAACGGAGGCGATGCGTCCACGGGGCTGGTCATGCGGCTTCATCTCGAGATTGGCGAACATTCCGGCATCGCCCAGCAGATCGAGCGCTGCATCAAGCGTTGGCAGCGGCTCGTGCGCAAACGCCTCGCCATGGGTCACTCCGGCGCTGAGACCTGGCAGATCGGCAGCACCGATGGCGCTGAGCGGACCGCTCGCGGACGTGCACCGGTCAAGTGTGTCATCATGGTGGATAACCGGCGTGCCGTCGCCCAAAAGCGAGACATCGAATTCGATCCAGTTGATGCCCTGCTCTTGTGCCATCCGAAACGCTGCCAGCGTGTTTTCCGGTGCTGCCTGGCTCGCCCCGCGATGGGCGATGATCCGGCCCTTGTCGGTAAGGTTCGGATATCCGGTCACAATCGTCATCTTTACCCCTCTACGGATTGGCTCGGCCTATGTACATCAGCGGCCGCGCCTGTGCTTGCGTCGGATCGTCCGTTCTGCCATCCATCGCGCTTGCTGGAAACTAAAGGACTGTGGTGTCCAAAGCGATGCGATACGGGCTTTTTGGCCTTCTGATCCTGGCCACGGCGTTGATCTGTTGGGACCTCGGCCGTCGGGGTGCCGCTGCCTATGAGCAGATGATGGTTCAGCGCGTCGAAAACGGCCTGGACGTTCTGGGATTCGACTGGGCGGACATCCGTGCGGACGGTCTGAAGCTGGAACTGCATGGCCATGCACCGGATGTGTCCGCGCAGGAACTAGCCGTTGAGTCCGCACAGGCCACGGCTGCAATGGCGCGTGTCACCAATCTGTCGACGGCGACGCTTGCGCCACCGGAAAAGAGGGATCCGGTCCGGATCGAGCTGCACCGCGATGCGCGCGGGATTACGCTGATCGGCCAGACCGCCAGCCGCGAGATGCGGGAACGGTTGAACCGCATGCTGGTGCGCAACGGGGGCGATCTGGCGATCCAGGATCTGACGGGCATCCAGGCAGCTCGGCCTCCGCGCAGTTGGGGACCTGAGATCGATGTGGCAAGCCTTGCGGCGACGGCCCTGCCGAACGCCTTCGTCGTTGTCGAGCCGGGACAGGTCACGCTGGATGCGCAGGCGCAGGACGAGGCCGAACGGGACGAGATCACGCGCCGGTTGCTGGAAGCCGCTGGCGGCAGCGTTGCCGTGATCATGCGGCTGCGCATCCCGGCAGTGGTCGTGGCACCGTTCACCTTTGCGGCCAACAAGGATGCAGGCGCCGGTATTCGTGTCGAACAATGCGCGGTCCGTAGCGCCGAAGAACAGGCCGCTCTGATGGGCATGTTGCGGCGCCTGTCGATCGATCTGCCCGAGGCGGCCTGCCCGGTCGGTCTGGGCGGGCCCGGCGGCGACTGGGCCGGGGCAGTCAGCGCCGGCCTCGATGCATTGCAGTCACTTCCGGCCGGACGGTTGGAGATCACCTATCGCGAAGCGCGGATCGACGGTCTGCCGCCGACCGCGCCGGACGACTTTGACTCCGTTGTTGCGGCGCTGGGCGACGCGCTCCCGGCAGGGTTTTCCAGCGGAGGTGCCTTGCGGTCGGACGACCCGGCGACAGTGGCGGGCATTCAGCGCGCGCGTTACTGGCTGCATGTCAAGGCGGATGCCGACGGGATCCATCTTAACGGCCAGGTTCGGGACGACGCGACGCGCGTCGCGGTCTCGACGTATGCGGCGGCTCTTGTCGGGGGCGACCGTGTAACCTCGGCGCTGACCGAGGGCGATGGTGCTCCGCCCGCTGGCTGGCAGACTGCCCTTCTGAAGCTGACTGAAACCTTGTCGGTGCTCGGGCAGGGCGAGGCACAGATGTCAGGCCATCGCGTGGCATTCCATGGAACGGTCGAGTCGGCCGATGCCGCCGCCCGCCAGCATGCCGCCCTGGTCGAGGCGCTGCCCGACTTCGAGGTGCGGACGCACATGACGGTGGATCTGCCAGCCGCGTTGGCGCGGATCGAATTGCCCGGAGTGCGGTGCGCCGACTCGCTCTCGCGCCAGATTATCGCGCGGCCGGTGGACTTCGACACGGGAAGTGCTGTCCTGACGGAAGAGAGCAAGGCCGTCATGGATGCGCTGATCGTGACCCTTGCACGGTGCAATGGTGATCCGATCGAGATCGGCGGCCATACCGACTCGCAGGGCTCGGCCGATCTGAACCAACGGCTCAGCCAGGCCCGGGCCGAGGCCGTGCGGGACGCGCTGATCCAGCGTGGCATCTCGCTCGACATGCTGGTTGCGCGCGGCTATGGCGAAGCCGAGCCGATTGCCGACAACCAGACCGATGCCGGGCGCGCACGCAATCGGCGGATCGAGTTCAAGGCCGTCGAGCGGGTGGCGCAAAGCAACGACGCCGGAGACGACCGGGAGTGAGACACCGCGGATGCTGACTGGCGCACAACTTGCGACGGCGATCTCGGCCGTGCTCGCCGCGGCGGTGGTCCTCGGCTGGATCCTGCACTGGCTCTGGGTGCGTCTGTCCAACGCCGCGATCAGCGATACGGCGCGCATCACCGAGATGATCAATCGCCTGCACGAGGCTGACCGCGCCCGCGAGGCGGCGGAGGACGCCAAGGAACTGGCGGAGAACCTGCTGGCATCGCGCGAGGCCGAGATGGAGAACCGTCTTGCTGCGATGCAGGCCCGCATGGACGGCGCAGTAGAGGGGCGCGAGGCCGATTTGTCCGCCGAACTGCGCGAAGCCAAGGCCGACAGCGAGGCGTCGATGGCGGGGCTTCGCAATGCCCGCGCCCGGATCATGGATCTGGAAGCCGAAATCGAAGACTTGCGGCGCGAAATGCCCTGACGATCCGGGACCCGGCGCAGTACCAACAACCGTTCCATTGAAAATTTCATGACGATGTAAACCCGGCGGTTTACATCGCAACGTTCCACCCTACGTAGAATGCCATGGTTTACCTAGCGGCGGGTATCGCACCTGCGCGCTCCGACAGACAGGAGGCCTCAAGTGGCGACCAATCTCAAAATCAATGGCAAGGAGGTGAGCGTCGATGCCGATGCCGACACGCCTCTGTTGTGGGTCCTGCGGGACGATTTGGATCTGACAGGCACCAAGTTCGGCTGCGGTGTCGCGTCTTGCGGTGCGTGCACCGTACATGTTGACGGGGTGGCGATGCGCTCGTGCCAGACATATCTCAGCGATGTCGAAGGCACCGAGATCACCACGATCGAAGGTGTGTCCGGCAAGGCCGCCAAGGCTGTGCAGACCGCTTGGCGCGATCTGGACGTGGTGCTGTGCGGATACTGTCAGTCGGGTCAGATCATGCAGGCCGTCGATCTGCTGGCCAGCACACCGAAGCCGACCAACGACGACATCGACGCCGCGATGGCGGGCAATGCCTGCCGCTGTGCGACTTATCACCGGATCCGCGCGGCCATTCACCACGCCGCCGAGATCATGGAGGGCTGAGCATGACCATCCAGACATCCCGCCGTTCTTTCCTGAAGGGTGCTGCTGCCACGGGTGCCGCCCTGTTCATTGGCGTCAACGCGAAGGGCGCGTTCGCCGCTGCGTCCGGTGTTGCAGACCTCAATCCGTTTGTGCGAATCGCGCCCGACGGCATCGTCCACGTCGTGATCAAACACTTCGAGATGGGCCAGGGCACGACAACCGGCCTTGCCACGCTGGTCGCAGAGGAACTCGATGCGGATTGGGAGACGCTGGCCGTCGATCTGGCGCCAGGCGATTCCAACCGCTATGCAAACCTGTTCTTCGGCACGCAGGGCACCGGTGGCTCGACCGCCATCGCCAACAGCTTCATGCAGTATCGCCAGGCCGGCGCCGCTGCGCGTGAGGTGCTGGTTGCCGCAGCCGCCAATACCTGGGGTGTCGCGCCCGCCGATGTGACCATCGAGAAAGGCATTCTCAAGGCCGGCACGAACAGCGCCCATTTCGGCGAGATGGTTGCCAAGGCCGCGACGCTCACGCCGTCGGAAGAACCCACCGTCAAGGATCCCGCTCAGTTCACCCTGATTGGCAAGGATGGCCTGCGGCGCAAGGACTCCCGTGGCAAGACAATCGGTCAAACGACCTTTGCGATGGACGTGAAGGTGCCGGGCCAGGTTACCGCGATGATCCTGCGCAGCCCACGCTTCGGAGGCACGCTGGTGTCGTTCGACGCGTCGGACGCTGCAGACATCAACGGCTTTATCGATGCCAAGGCGCTGCCGAACGGGTCAGGTGTCGCGGTCTATGCCAAGAACACGTGGTCGGCGATGCAGGCGCGCGACATGATCGAGGCCGAGTGGGATTTCAGCGCCGCCGAGAACCGTTCGACCGACGAGATGATCGCCTATCATCAGGGTCTGCTGGACAAGCCGACTTACCAGGTGCGTGAAGGCGGAGACTTCGCTGCAACCGGCAAGGCGCTTGAAGCCGCCGACACGATGCTGGAAATCGACTATGTCTTCCCAAACCTGGCTCATGCGCCGATGGAACCGCTGAACTGCGTGATAGAGCCGACCGCCAACGGCGTGAAGTTCTATGACGGCGCACAGTTTCCCGGCATCACGCAACCGGTTGTCGCCTCGGTCCTCGACCTGAAGCCTGAACAGGTCGAAGTCGAGACAGTTTATGCCGGGGGCTCGTTCGGACGCCGCGCAACGCCGCTGTCGGACTACCAGGTGGAAGCAGCGCTCGCCTTCACCACGCTTGGCGGGCAGACGCCGGTCAAGCTGGTCTGGAACCGCGAGGACGATGTTCGGGGCGGGTACTACCGTCCGATGGCGGCTCAGCGGGCGAAGATCGGCCTGAAGGACGGCAAGATCGTCGGGTGGGACCACCGGATCGCGGTGAAGTCGATCCTGAAGGGCGGGCCGTTCGAGTCCGTGCTCGTGCACAATGGCGTCGACGATGTCTCTGTCGAAGGGATCAAGGACAGCCACTACGACATCCCGGGCATGGCCGTCGGGCTTACGGATGCCGAAACGCCGGTCACCGTGCTTTGGTGGCGCTCGGTCGGGCACAGCCAGAACGCCTATTCGATGGAAACCCTGATGGATGCGGCCGCCGTCGCTGCCGGGGCCGATCCGGTTCAGTTCCGGCTGGACCATCTGGCAGGCGGTACCCCCGATCAGGTGCGTCTGAGCGGTGTCCTGTCGCTGGCCGCGGAGAAGGCCGGTTGGGGCACGCCCGGCAAGCATATGGGCGTGGCTGTGCACAAGTCGTTCAACTCCTATGTCGCGGAAGTGGCCGAGATTTCGGTGCAGGACGGAGCCATCAAGCTGGAGAAGATCACCTGTGCCGTTGATTGCGGGCTCGCTGTGAACCCCGACATCATTCGTGCCCAGATGGAAGGCGGGATCGGCTATGGACTGGGCGCGATCATGCGCAACAAGATCACGTTCACCGAGGGCGAGGTCGATCAGTCAAACTTCCCGGACTACGAACCGCTGCGCATCACCGACATGCCGGACATCGAGGTGCACATCGTTGCCTCCGCCGAGGCACCGACAGGCGTCGGCGAGCCGGGTTTGCCGCCTGCCGGACCGGCGCTGGCGAATGCGATCTTCGCGGCGACGGGAACGCGCGTCACGACCCTGCCGATGACCGATAGCGGTATTGAGTTCGTGTGACGGTAGCTCACGTGATTTCAGGCGGCGTTCTGCGCCGCCTGTTTCCCGATTTACGATACCATTTCTGGGTGTAATTGATTCGGCAACTCGCTATTTGAGTGTGGCCCACGTGCGTTTTAGCACACTGGCGTGCCAAGATACACCTATAGGTTGATCAACACACCTGCTGTGGAACACCTGTGGGATACATAGCCTGCTGGTAGATCTTCCGATTTCGGCGTTTCCAAACTTTTTCAAGGTTTAACAATTGCTTTAGAGGCCGATATTCCTATCATTCTCCCTTATGTTTGCAGATCGCGAAAACAAGACCCGGGTAAACACCGAGCTCCTCCAGCTGATCGAGTTGGGACTTGCCCTGAACGGCAAGTTCTCGGCACGGTCCGCTTCGATTGCGGTCGTCGGTCACGATGGCCTCGTGCGCGACATTCGGCAGAAGGGAAATGTCCCGACCGCCGACAAGGTCGACGCACTCTTCAAGCTGCTGGGGATCAGCTACAATCTGGGAGCCGCATCCCCGAACAACGAAAGCCTTCCGGTCCCTCGTGGGCAGAAGAATGGCCGTTCGGCGCTTCAGTTGATTTCGGTTGGCGGTGACTCGCCGCGCTTGATCGGAAACCTTCCGAATGGCCCGTTCACGTTGCAGGTTCGGTTCGATATCTGCGATCGCCTCAAGGAAGGCTGGTACGGCTTCGTCGATCCATTCCAGAAACCCGAGAACCGCGATATCGTCTTCCTGCGGGACCGGGTTGGGACACCGCAGATTGCAATTTTCCATTCCGGTGCGGCAAGCGATCCGCGCCATGTTGCAATCGAAAGTCTGACCGGCGAAAGGCGTGGCATCGAGTTTGTTTCGGTGACGTCGTACACGATCTTCGCACCGATCACGTGGACCGGTCGGGTATCGCCAGACATCCAACGGTCTTACGATGTCGGTGACGAGGGCAGGCAGTCACGCTTCAATCAACTCAAGGGTCTGGTTGACGAGATCCGCGACGACGCTGCCGTGGAAGAAGTTGACCTCAGCCATATCGAGTTGGTGGAGAAGGCAATTCAGCTTCTCAAGGATCACTGAGGCGTTGGAGACGCTGCACGCTGTAAGGTTGTGCCAGTTCGATTTGGCTCGCGCATCGGTCTCTGTTTTGTTTGACTCTTCGACCCCGAACATGGTTGTGTTCTGATGCGAAGTCCGTCGAAAGTGCCAATGGACGTAGATATTTCAAAACCGCAGAGTAACGTGCGCAGTGATCTTGTTCGCTTGGCCGAGGAGTGTGCCCTTGATGAGGCACTCAAGATCTATGTCTTCTCCCGTTTCTCATGCGAGATTGAAACTCTGGGCGATCACGAAATCGCCGAAGTCTCTGACCTGTTCCTGCCGATCATCATCGACATGAAGTCTCAGATCTCGCGGGGGGGAGTGCAATGACCCCGTTGAACAAGTTCTCGTTCGATAACGACATCGATCATCTTGTGTCATGGTGGCGCGAGCGAGACGGCCTTTTTGTCGACCTGGACAACGTTCTCATGAAGGTCGCGATGCATGCGAAACCGTCGCGTCAGCTCGGACATCCCGTGCCACTTTTGATCGGAACGGAAAGCCTTCATTCCCGCGTTCTCGGCAGCCCGAATCCAAAGCTGCTGTCGTTGAACATTAAGTCCTATTTCCCGGAATACGCATCCGAGGTTTTCGATGGCTATCTCTATGCCTCGGACAACTTCGAGCCCGTTCAGTCGGTCCACTCGCTTGTCGCCAACATGTCCGAAGGTCCGGTCGACTTCAGGTACGAGCGACTTTTGCTGCCGGTTCGGACACGGGTGGGGGCTGAAGCGATTTTGACTTATTCTCGACCAATCCAACTGAATTGACCGACCGCAGGCGCCCGCGCGCGATCAGATCGAACAGATAGTTCAGATCCCGCCTGCTTGAACCAATCAGCCAGTCACTGTCGACGCGGAAGTCGGTTTCGACTTTCCACTCCAATGCGCAAGGGTAGCATCGCGCGATCAGATAGACCGCCGGCAGACCCCGCAGCGCGTTCTTCTGTTTCACGAACGCGAAGATCCAGTCGGGATCGAACTGCATGATCGCGAGCCCGTAGACCAGCAGAATGAAGTCGGAATTGTTGAATTCCTTCGAGACCCGGCCTTCCCGGGCAATGAAGTAGTCACCCAGGTAGCAGACGCTGCCGCGAATGTCGTTCGCGAGCGGTGGCATCAGGGTGGTGTCGATTGCATTCGCGCCATGCCCATAGAGCCGCGCATACTGACGTTCGAGAAATGTCGTCAACGTCTCTTCGTTGAACTGGTAATGCCGTACTGCGCAAACAGCGATCATCTGGCCTTCGGAATTGCGCACGACGACGTAGAACGCGTTCGAACTGGAAAGATCGTTGTGCAGCCAGCTCATCTCAGGCGAAATGCGCCCTTTCTCCATTTCTACGATCTCGCGGTGGATCTCGGAGAAATTCGTCTGTTGCTCAATCGTACGTCCATTAACCTTCAACCGCGCCGAGACGGCGGCGGTTGCTTCAGCCAACTGAAATGCATTAGGCATTTTTTGGTGTTCTCCAAGGAAAGGGCGGCAGATTTCGCTTGGTGACACACTTATGGCAGCCCCGTCCAAGTCCAGATGACACAGTTGCAAATAAGAATGCAACTATTACGTCGAAAGCTGTCACTTTAGTTCTCCCCTCGCGTGTATCCCATCGTCACTGCACGCCGAAACTGTATTTGTATAGCCAAGGTCTTCCCATATTACGTTGGCCAGAAAATCAAGCTTCCACCCCGATCTCATCAGACAACGTCCTTTAACCGTTAGTTAATCGGGCTTAACAGCAGGTTAATATGGTAGATGTTTCTCCCGTTATGGTAGTGCAAGCCCCCCCCTTTTAGAAAACGGTCACAAGCCGCTGCAATGACCCCACAATCTGGTCCGGATCCCGGACACGTCGAAACCGCTTGATCCGACGCCATTCCGCAGATGCTGACAATTCTCGCAAACTTGGGACGCGTGCGCGACATAAACCGCTTTTGGTCGATTCGCCTCCCGCTGTCCTAACGTCGGTCAGATAGAAGGAAGTGAACTCAGAACCACGTCGATTGCTGCGCGTGATACAATTTGACGTTCTACCGAGAGAAGATGTGCGCGCGGTCCGGAAGGTTCCGACGCCAAATAGATCGCGGTGCGACACGCTGAACCAACGCAAACTTATTGTGCGCCCCGGACCGCTTTGCTGAGTGTCATACATTGTGCGACACGAATCTCGGGACAAGTACCTCCGGAGATGCGCCACCACGTGACGCTGGCAAACAGCCAGGTCGCTCATACATTCCCTCGCAACTGTGCCGGACCGATGCGGTTGACTTACATCCGACGATCCGCCATTCCCCGCCTGCCATGTCAGCGAAGAAGACCAAACCCGTCAATCGAATTGCTGCCGAAAACAGGCGGGCGCGCTATGACTATTTCATCGAAGATACACTCGAGACCGGAATCGTCCTCGAGGGCTCTGAAGTAAAGGCGTTGCGCGAGGGGAAAGCGAATATCACCGAAAGCTACGCGTCCGTCGAGGATGGCGAGCTTTGGTTGATCAACGCCTATATCCCGCCCTTCAGCCATGCCAAGGCCGATGCATTCAGCCACAATGAGCGGCGCAGGCGCAAGCTGTTGGTGCACAAGCGCGAGCTGTCGCGCCTGTGGCAAGCGACAGGACGGCAGGGCATGACCCTGGTTCCAACCAAGCTTTACTTCAGTGAAGGTGGTCGAGCCAAGTTGGAGATCGGTCTGGCCAAGGGTAAGAAAGCACCAGACAAGCGCGCGGTCGAAGCCAAACGTGATTGGCAGCGCAGTAAGGCCCGCCTGATGCGTGAGCGCGGATAACTTCCGCTGAGCGGCGGTTTTTCACTCGCGCGGGCGTAGGCGTAGCCAGCGCGGCAAGGTACCTCCACGATCACTGGTTGGCTCTTGCCGAACCTGTCGGTTCCCGCGCCGACCGGGGCCTGAGAAATCATCGCTCGCTTCACCCCAAAGGCACCGTGGGTAAAACGGGAACGTCTCTGTAACGAAGTAAACGAACCGGCCCTCCAGCATCCCGCCATTGCACTTATCCAATGTGCCCAGGCCAGCGACATGTTCCCAATCCTGCACGTAGGTCCCGTCGTATGGACCGAAGGGCGCGGTTGGTCGCGAACCCGGTTTCAGCCGCCAACTCGACGTCTGGCTGGCAGTCGCAAGATGCAGCTCGAAGCCGTCCGCGGCCCAACCAATGTGTGAGACGTTGCTATTGGCAATCATCCCTGTCGGGACGCCATGATAGTGGTAGATCCCGGAACGATCGACATGGGCGTTGTGATGGTCCATTCCCAGCAGATCGGCGGCCCCAAGACCTTCGAGGTTCCAGCCCGAGGAACGATCGCGGCTGTGGCCGCGCGGGCTGAACGCATCATACCAGTCGGCAGTGCCGGGCCGGATCAGGACACCGTTCTTCGCAATACCAACCGAGCCGCGCTGTGGCATCGGTTGATTGCGCTTGATCGGGTCGGCGGTGACGCAAAAGCGATGGCGCTGCGCCCGAATGCTGTGCGGGTTGCCGGAATTCGGAAACACTCCGGTCTCGTGATCCGGCAAACCGTTCGACTGGACACAGACCTGGGTGTCCGTCCGCGTGATCCGGACCTCGTTTTCATGGGCATGTGTATGGGAGATGGCAATGGCCGTCAGCACGAGCACGGCCGGAATAGCTGTTCTCAACATGATCATCCTCATTCAATGTGCCAGTTCCGTAACTAACGTATGACGGCAGAGGTTCCGTCTGATAAAAATGTTTTATTTCAATAGCTTAACAGAATTCCAGCAACCGATCTTAAAGCTTAGACGAACATATCTGAACGCAGGATGAACCGGGCGGGGTTCTGCCCGCCCGGCCAAAGCATCACGCTGCCAGCGGTTCTCCGCATGGTTCGATCACCGCCAGCGCGGCGTGGGCGGCTTCGGCGCCCTTGATGCGGAAGTGATCGTGGAAGAACGTAGTGTGTTGCTCGGTCTCCTGGTATTGGTGCGGGGTTAGCACGACGGACAGCACTGGCGTGTCGGTGTCGAGCCCGACACGGACCAGCGCATCGACCACGGTTCCTGCGACAAAGTCGTGCCGGTAGATACCGCCATCGACAACAAAAGCCGCCCCGATCACGGCAGCATAGTTTCCGGTCCGGGCGAGCCGCTGCGCCATCAGCGGGATCTCGAGCGCACCGGGCACATCGAACACCTCGACAGGCATTCCGGGCGGCAACGCTTCGATCAGCCCGATCCGGGCCTGGTCGACGATATCCGCATGCCAGCGCGCCTGAACCAGCGCGATCTTGCGGTCGGTCAACGGGGGTTGGGTCATGATGGTCTCCTTTCCTCATCCCAATCACCCCAGGGCTGACGAAAGGCAGACGCACGCCCAGATGGACGCCGCGCTGTCTCGCCGTTCTCTTTCATCCGGACTGTGACCGTCGGCTCCGGAGTCGCACCGGATCTGCTGACCCTCTCCGACCGGAGAGGCGCTCGCGGGCTTCGGGCCATGGCCCGTCACCGCCGGTGGGGACTTCCACCCCGCCCTGAGAACATGCCGGAACCTTGCGGCCCGACAGGGATCAGCTTATGCCGCGAGGACCGAAAATCAATCGAAAGAAACAGGCCGGAATGAGCCATCCCATGCCCGATAGCCGCCGTCTCTTGGACGCGCTGGATGTGACCTGGCCTGCGGCCGAATTTGCCGACGTCGACGGCTGGCGCGTGCGGCGCGGGCTTGGCGGTGGCAACCGGGTTTCGTGCGCGTCGGGCAGCGGAGATGTGAAGGCCGCCGTGGATGCGCTGGCGGTCTGGGATCAGGGTCCGCTGTTCCAACTGATCCCGGGGCAAAAGGAACTGGACGATGAACTGGATGCGCTCGGCTACCGTATCCACGAGCCTGTGGTTTTCTACGCGGCATCGGTCGCAGATCTGATCGGCGAGCAGAGCCACATGGCGGCGGGCTATCGCTGCCATTGCCGTCCTGCGATCATGGAGGAGATCTGGGCTTCGGGCGGCATCGGCCCCTCGCGCCTCGCGATCATGGATCGGACAACCGCGCCGAAACAGCTTGTGATGTCTCGCTCTGGCGACCGCCCGGCGGGCGTGGCCTTTGTCGCTGTCGATGGTGATGTCGCAATGGTCCACGCGATTGAAGTTCTGGAGAAGTATCGCCGCACGGGCGCCGGGCGCCTTGTGATGGAGGTCGCCGCACGCTTCGCAGCCGAGCAAGGCGCGACATGGTTCACGCTCGCCGTTACGGTGGCCAACGCACCGGCGCGCGCACTTTACGAACGTCTGGGCATGGTCGAGGTTGGGCGATATCATTACCGCATCAAACCGGAGGGTGACGCATGAGCATCACGGCCCTGAACCTGCCACTACCGGATCCGCTGCCCGAAGATGTGCAGGTGCTGTTCGACAAATGCACCGCCAAGCTGGGCCTGATCCCGCACGTTCTGGTCGCTTATGCGCACCGTCCCGAGAAACTCCGTGCTTTCAGCCTGATGTACAACGACCTGATGCTCGGGCCGTCGGGTCTGACCAAGCTGGAGCGCGAGATGATCGCGGTCGCAGTGTCCGCGCGCAACTCCTGCTGGTACTGCCAGGTGGCCCATGGCGCACAGGTGCGTCAGCTTTCGGGCAGCCCGGAGTTGGGTGAAGCGCTGGCGATGAACTGGCGGGTAGCGGATCTGGACGACCGGCAACGTGCGATGCTCGAGTTCTCACTGAAGATGACCGAGAACTCTTCGGCCATCACCGAAGCAGACCGCGATGCCCTGCGCGCGGAAGGCTTCAATGACGAGGACATCTGGGACATCGCTTCGGTCGCGGCCTTCTTCAACATGTCGAACCGCCATGCCAGCGCGGTGGCGATGAAACCCAACCCCGAATATCACGCGATGGCGCGGGGCTGAAGCATGGGTGCGGGCCGCTGGGCGCTCTGGCTGGCCGTCGCATTATCGGCCAGTCTGGCAGAAGCCGCGGATCTAGGCGCGCCGGAGGGTGCGGTTGCGACGGCGGATGTCGGCCCTCGGATCGAGATCTACGACTTTCCGACCGGTCCGCTCGGGCCTGAACCGCCGCCAATCCTTCGTCTGCGCGGGGATGTGATCTGGCACACCTACCGACTGGATGATCCGGACGCCAGTGTCGAGGCAGTGATGCAAGGGTATCGCACGAGGGTCGCAAGCCAGGGTTTCGAGACCTTGCTGGACTGCGCTGGTCGCGAGTGTGGCGGTTTTGACTATCGTTTTACCATCGGACTGATTCCGGCACCGGCCATGCGCATGGATGTCGAGGATTTCGCGCATCTGTCGCTGAAGGATGGCACGGACTATGCCACGATCCTCGTGAGCCGGGTTCTGCGTGCGATCTTCATTCAGATCGTGACGGTGACGCCATCCGGAGAGGCCATCGAAATCGTCGAGGCACCCAAGGTGCCCGCCGGTGCCGAACCCGTGCAGCCAAAGACCGAAACCGATCGAAACCTGCTCGAAGTGTTGCTGCGCGACGGCCATGTGCGTCTGGCTGACGTCGACTTCGCGACCGGGGGTGCGACTCTCGCGCCCGGATCCGAGGCCAGGCTGAGCCGTGTGGCAGAGCTTCTGAACGGTCGCCCTGACCTGAACGTTGTCGTGGTCGGCCATTCCGACAATGAAGGCAGTCTCGATGGCAACATCGCCTTGTCGCGCAGCCGTGCGCAGGCAGTGGCGGATGCCCTGGCAAGACTGGGTGTCGATGCGCTGCGGCTGGAAGCGCGCGGGATCGGCTACCTTTCGCCGATTACGACCAATGATACGCCGGAAGGGCGTGCAATGAACCGGCGTGTGGAACTCGTAATCCGGGATTGATGCCGCCCGGCGGAAAAGGCGGGGCGCACCGAATGCGCCGCGCCCGCAGTCTCAGTACCGGTAGTGGTCGGCCTTGTATGGGCCTTCCGGGGCCACACCGATATAATCGGCCTGGTCCTTGGACATTTCGGTCAGTTTTGCGCCAACCTTCGCCAAGTGCAGCATTGCGACCTTCTCGTCCAGATGCTTTGGCAGCATGTAGACGTCGTTCTTGTAGGCGTCGCGGTTGGTCCAAAGTTCGATCTGCGCCAGCGTCTGGTTGGTGAAGCTGGCCGACATCACGAAGGACGGGTGGCCGGTCGCGTTGCCCAGGTTCAGCAAACGGCCTTCGGACAACAGGATCATGCGATTGCCCGAGGGCATCTCGATCATGTCGACCTGATCCTTGATGTTGGTCCATTTGTGGTTCTTCAGCGCGGCGACCTGGATCTCGTTGTCGAAGTGGCCGATGTTGCCAACAATCGCCATGTCCTTCATCTCGCGCATATGCTCGATGCGGATGACGTCCTTGTTGCCGGTTGTGGTGATGAAGACATCGGCGGACGAGACCACATCCTCCAGCAGCACCACCTCGAAACCGTCCATTGCGGCCTGCAGCGCGCAGATCGGATCGATCTCGGTCACCTTCACGCGTGCGCCTGCACCTTGTAGCGAGGCGGCCGAGCCCTTGCCGACATCGCCATATCCGCAAACGACGGCGACCTTGCCGGCCATCATCGTGTCGGTCGCGCGGCGAATGCCGTCGACCAAAGATTCCTTACAGCCGTACTTGTTGTCGAACTTCGACTTCGTGACGGAGTCGTTCACATTGATCGCCGGGAACGGCAGGTGGCCGTCGCGGCTGAGTTCATAAAGACGATGCACGCCGGTCGTCGTTTCTTCCGAGACGCCAACGATCTGATCACGCATCTTGGTGAACCAGCCGGGGCTTGCCGCCATCCGCTTCTTGATCTGGGCCTTGATGACCTCTTCCTCTTCCGAAGATGGCACCGGGATGATGTCCTCGCCCGCCTCGGCGCGTGCGCCCAGCAGGACGTAGAGTGTTGCATCCCCGCCATCGTCCAGGATCAGGTTCGGGCCGTCCGGGAACATGAATGACTTGTCCAGGTAATCCCAGTGCTCCTCGAGGGTCTGACCCTTGACGGCGAAGACCGGGATGTTTGCCGCAGCGATCGCCGCCGCCGCATGGTCCTGTGTCGAGAAGATGTTGCACGAGGCCCATCGCACGTCCGCGCCCAGTGCGGCCAGCGTCTCGATCAGCACCGCGGTCTGGATCGTCATGTGCAGCGAGCCGACGATCCGCGCGCCCTTCAGTGGCTGCGCATCGCCATATTCCTCGCGCGTGGCCATAAGACCGGGCATCTCGGTCTCGGCGATATCGATCTCTTTGCGGCCGAAATCAGCGAGGCTGATGTCCTTGACGACATAATCGTTCATGTTGTGCTCCTGGAAACGGATTTCAGTCCCGGGCGGGGTTGGCGGGCCTATATCAGGCAGCCGGTTACTCGACAATGTATGTGACCCGGCCTAAAAGTCGCGGCTTCTTAAGGCACCGGGGGATCGATGACCAAACGCGCCTGGCAACGGATGCTTTCGGGCCGCAGGCTCGACCTGCTCGATCCCGCGCCGCTGGATATCGAGATCGAGGACATCGCGCACGGCCTGGCCCGCGTTGCCCGCTGGAACGGTCAGACGCTGGGCGCGCACCCCTATTCGGTTGCCGAGCATTCGCTGCTGGTCGAGCAGATCTTCTGCATCTACCGCCCCAAGGCGACTGTCGCCGACAAACTGACCGCGCTGCTGCATGACGCCCCGGAATATGTGATTGGCGATATGATCTCGCCCTTCAAAGCTGCGATTGGCATCGACTACAAGGCGTTTGAGGCGAAGCTCGAGGCGGCGGTTCACCTGCGTTTCGGCCTGCCTGCTGTTCCCGACGTCGCCCTGAAGAAGCAGATCAAGCGCGCCGACCGTGCATCGGCCTTCTTTGAGGCAACGCAGCTTGCCGGTTTCACGGATGCCGAGGCCGCCAAGTTCTTCGGACGGCCCCGCTTCAGGGGAGCCGCAGAGATCCGGCTGGACCCGGCGCCGACCCAGGCCGTACAAAGCGCCTTTGTGGATCGGTTTGCGCAACTCTACGGGAAACTCCAGTGACGTACCTTTTGCGTTTCTTCATAGGTGGGCTGACCGGAGGCTTCGTCGGTCTTGCGGCACTGTTCTTTCTGGCGCCGCTTCAGCCCGGGGATGCGCCGGTGACGGGTTCGACCGCTATCCGGTCCGAGGCCGAGGGTACAGATGCCCGGCGTCACCACTTGCCCAACGGAATGTCCATTGCGACGCGCCTCGATTGGCCGCTGATCGCGGGCGAGAACCTGCACCAGTACGATCGCTTCGGGCTGGCGTCCCGCACGGGGGACAATACGCGCATCCTGCTTGCCGCCGCGAATGCTCGCACGCCCGAGCAGATGTCTGGTGTGCTGATCCTGGTCGATGCCGGGGGAACGCGCACGACCGCACAGAAGAAGATGCAGGCCTTCATGGACCGGATCCGTCCCAAGTTGACCGAGGCGACCGTAATCCACGAGGCCCAGCCAACCGAAATTGCCGGGTTCGGCGCCGCGTGGGGCGGGTTCCGCGCCGAGCAGGAGGGCCGGGTCGGTCGCCGTACGGTGCAGGCGCGCTTCCATCTGATCCATGTCGACCGCAGATCGCTGCTTGCCATCGGTGTCTCCACAATCGGCTCCCGTGCTGGGAACCAGTTGCAGGACATGCTCAAAACTCTCCGGGCTGAAAGCTAGAGAGCCGCCCCAACAGTCGCGATGAACACTGTGCGCCGTGTGATTGTTTCGGAGTTCAGCTTATGATTTGGTCGCTTCGTGCGTGCAACGCAGGTGCCAATCGCGTGGGGCCGGTCTATACAAAAGGTAGCGCATCCCTTCAGACGAACACCACAGGACGATCCCATGAACTACCGCCTGCTTGGCCGCACCGGCATCCGCGTCTCACCGCTCTGCTTTGGGGCGATGTCCTTCGGGGCCGAGGCTGACCAAGCGACCTCTGCCGAGCTTTACAAGACCGTGCGCGAGAAGGGCATCAACTTCATCGATTGCGCTGACGGCTATTCCAAGGGTGCCGCCGAGACGATCCTGGGCAACCTGATGGCGCACGAACGCGATGAGTTGGTGATCACCACCAAGGTGTTCTCGCCGATGTATTCCGAACCCAATGCCGGAGGTTCCTCGCGCCGCCATATCGTCCGCGCGGTCGAGGACTCTCTGAAGCGCCTCAAGACCGACCGCGTCGAGGTTCTGTTCCTGCATCACCATGACGGCTCCCTGCCGTTGGAGGAAAAGCTGCGCACGATGGAGGACCTCGTGCGCGCGGGCAAGGCGCTGCATGTCGGGATTTCCAACTATTCCGCGTGGCAGATCGCTTTGGGTCTGGGCATTCAGGACCGCCATGGCTGGTCCCGAACCGATGTCCTGCAACCGATGTATTCACTGGTGAAACGCCAGGTCGAGGTCGAGATCCTGCCACTTGCCGCCGATCAGGACCTGGGTGTGATCACCTACTCGCCAATCGGTGCAGGGTTGCTGTCGGGCAAATACAAGGGTCAGCAGGCAGGTCTTGGCGAGGGGCAGGGGCGGCTCGGCACCAACAAACGCTACGCCAAGCGCTACTCATTGGACTCGATGCAGGAAACGGCGGACGCATTTGTCGATTATGCCGAGGCCAAGGGGGTGCACCCGGTCACCTTGGCGGTCTCCTGGGTCGGCTCGAACCCGGCGATCACGGCCCCGATCATCGGCGCCCGCTCGGTCGAACAGATCCAACCGGCCCTCGCCGCTGCGGACTTCGAGATGACGCCCGAGATGCGAGCCGAGATCACCGCGCTCAGCCCAACACCTGCGCCCGCTACGGATCGGATCGAGGAGGCGGGGTGAACAACGAGGTGTTCGTGAAGCACTCGGTGTAGAGTCTGTAAACCCAGAGCCTAAGTCCCGCAGGGTGCGGATTCTGGACAATCTAACCGTTTTAGGGCAATGATTGCTGGAGAAAGAGGGGGGCGACCCTCTCTCTCCTTACCCCGCTGGAGGGGTTGCGAACTGCGCCTGCCTAGGACACGACGCAGCCCGGAGATGACTTAATGGCGGCATTTTTGCCCCCAAAGTCTCCCCACAACTTCCAGTGCGGGGTCTGGCCTGCGGCGCGCAGGTGGTTCCGTGAGGCTTGCCTCACGCTCGTTAGGAGGGGGTGTCATCCCCTCCGCGAACCAAGAAGGCTCCACCAAATACTGTGGAGCCTTCATTTTTCTTCGGACGGAAGTACCATCCCTTGTCTCTCACGAACACTATGTCATCAGGCGGAGCAAGTTTCGCGCTGAGGTTTCCTTTCGGATTCTTACCACTGATGCGAACACCCCGACGCAACAACGTCTCGTAGAGATCGCCGATCAGCACTGGCTCAGGGTGAGCCTCTCTTAGTACCTTGCGCGCAGCTTCAACAATCTCATCGCGTGTACTAAATCTGTGGGGCTCCGTTTGACTGGCAAACTGAGGCCGTAAGGACTTAGTAGTCTCTGTTGGTTTAGCAGACTTAGTCTCTAGGGGGCGCTCCATCGTAGCCAACCCCTGATCAGAGAAGCGTGTATACATCCGAATAAACGTCCGGATTTCAGAGGCTTCCTTCTCAAGCTCCTCGAGCCTCAGATGGGCTTTATCTAGGACTGGATCTCTCATGATTAGCTACTAACACGATTGCCTTAGAGTCGCAACCGCTTAGAGCTTAGAGAGCTCTGCGAGAGAACATGAAAGGAACGTTAGAGCGCATCTTGATCGCTTGTTCGAGTGTTCTGCCAATTGCTTGCACGCCCCCCCATCCTCCGGCACACTCCGTCGTATTGGAGGACCGGATGCATATCGTATTTCTCGAATTGGATACCGATAAGGAATGGGCCGTCTGTTCGCTCGGCCCTGCGTTCCTAGCGTCCATCGCCCGCGACAAGGGTCATACCGCCGAGATGCTTCGCATTCCGCACGATCAGCCGATCGACGAGATCACCGCGCGTACCCGAGAAGCGAACCCGGATCTGATCGGAATTTCGATGACCTCGCGCCAGTGGCTCCGCGCGCAAGAGATCGCCCCCGCAGTCCAGCCCATCGCTCCGGTCATCGCCGGCGGCCTGCACGCCACGTTTTCTCCCGATGCGATCCTGCGCGAACCGGGCTTTGACGCCGTCTGCCTCGGCGAAGGAGAAGCCCCCTTTGCGCAACTCTTGGACCACCTCGCAATTGGAGGAACTCTCGAAGACAGCCAGATCCAGAACATCTGGGTCAGGGGTGGACCCCATCCCGGCATCGCACCTCCGATCCCGGAGATCGACACGATCCCCTTCATGGCCCGCGACATGCTGGATGAGCGCTGGGGCGTCGTCCACATGACGACGCAACGCGGTTGCCCGTTCCCCTGCACGTACTGTGCCGCGCGGATGTATGATCAGCTCTACGACGGCATCGGAAAATACGGACGTCGCCGGTCGTTGGAATCCGTTCTCTCGGAACTCGAGCACATCCGGGATACGGACCAGCTTTCCTACGTCATCTTTCTGGACGACACCTTCACCATCAATCATCCTTGGGTCTTCGAATTCTCGAAAACCTTCCCTGACCGCATTGGTGTCGGCTTCTCGCTGCACGCCCGCGCCGAGACCATGAACCCCAAGCTGATCGATGCTCTCGCACGTGCGGGCTGCAAGCACATCGTCTATGGGGTCGAAAGTGGGTCAGAACGTATCCGGCGCGAGGTCATGAAGCGCCCAGTCACCAACGAACGCCTGATCGATGTTTTTGAGCGGACCAAGGAGGCCGGGATCATGGTCACCGCCAATTACATGATGGGCGTGCCGGGTGAGACGGTCGAGGACATGCAGGCTACAATCGACCTGCACCACCAGCTCAAGCCGCTCGATTTCGGTTACTTCGTGTTCTACCCGTTCCCTGGCACGGCGCTGTTCCAGACCTGTAAGCAACGCGGCTATCTGCCCGAAGATTGGTGGAGGATGCCTGCCCGTCATGACCAGTCGATCCTGACCCTGCCCGAGATCAGCCAGGATGACATCTCGACCAAGTTTGCCCAATGGACCGCAGTCCGCGCAGCCGCTCAGATCGAGCGCACCGGAGCCGCCATGGCGGCGTGCTGATGTGCACGCGAAAACGGTTTCGATCCTGATGGACGACCCGTCTATACCGTTTCGCTAAGAGCTGGAGTCACAAACGCGGATCGAGTGAACACCCGACAAACTGGTCGCCACAATCGGACGGCTCATGTCTTTTTCATCTGGGTTCTCTGAGTGGAGTTCGGCTTCTGAGGGCTGTACTGGAGCACTCTCTCAAGTGTCGAGTAGGTCACAAGGCGCCCGACGCGCGAAGCTATGAAACGGCTCGAACAACCATCCAAGCTCTTCAGCTAGCGGCTGTCCGCAGGCGTGAAGTTCCACTGCTCCATGGCCAGAAGCGCGTCACGGCCTCCGTGCTTCTCGATCAGCACGGCTTGGTCTGCGTGGGCGCGCCGGTCTGCGTCTTCTGGATCTAGGATCGCGTTCAATCGGGCGCGGCCCTCGGCCAAAAGATCCGGTGCGTCGGCGGAGATGTTGCTTGTCTCGTCGGGATCGGAGGACAGATCGAACAGCTGAGGTGGATGTCCCTGAGCGTAGTGAACGTATTTGTACGAACCCCAGCGCAACATGGTGATCCCGACCGGACACCCGCCATCATGATACTCACTGATCACGGTGCGATCCGGGTCGGCTTGATCCAGAAGCGACCGTCCCGAGAAGCCGCTTGTGGGGCGTCCCGGCGACACCGTTTCGCAGATTGTCGGCGCGAGGTCGATCAGGCTGACCGGATCGGTTCGGACACCATCCGGTGCAACGCCCGGGCCTGCCATGATCAACGGAATCTTCGCGGCATCATCGTACATGGTCGATTTCGCCCAGAACCCTTTGTGTCCAAGCATTTCGCCGTGGTCAGATGTTAATATCACCAGCGTATCCTTGGCCTGTCCGGATGACTCGAGCTCTGCCAGGACCCGGCCAACCTGATCGTCCAGGAAAGCACAAAGCGCGAAATAGGAAGCGCGCCCGATCCCACGGGTTCTCGGATTGAAGTAACGGTCATGATCGAAGAACTCTGCGATCTCGGCAAGCACCGGATGATCGGGAACGTCCTCGACGGGACCCTCAAAGTCTTTCGGATCAAACCGGTCAAAGTACTCCTGTGGGACGATCAAGGGGTAATGCGGAGAGAGATAACTGACGAAGGTGCACCAAGGCTGAGTGGGAGCGTCGCCGAGCCAGCGGCAGGCCTCGTTGGTTACGCGGCCATCAAAGCGCGTGTAGTCGGTTTCGCCTCGCCCGATCATCTCGGACATCTCCGCCGTTGCGTCATAATTGGGGAGCGGCTGGCGCAACAGACCCTGAACCCACCCAATACCATCCGGGATGTGGATGGGTTCGATCTGACGGTCGAACCCTGTCGGGTCCGTCTGGTTCCGGTAATGGAGCTTGCCGATCGAGGTGACTGGAACACCCGCCGCCTGGAGGTGATGGCCCCAACCGGGGACGCGCCCATCATATGCCTCGGCCGACGACCAGTACCCGACTTCATGCAGGTATCGTCCGGTCGCTATTGCAGCGCGGGTCGGCACGCAGATCGGGGACGGGGTGTATGCCGCGCTGAAGCGCGTTCCGCGTGCGGCCAACGCATCGATGTTGGGTGTAAGCGCGGTTCCCGCCGGATACCGGCCGGACGGATAGCAGCCGAGCCCCCAGGTCGAGAGCTCGTCCGCCATGATCAGAAGAACGTTCGTCAGCGTCACGCCCTCGCAAATTGAACCATCCGTGACGGATCATATCGAGGTCGGGTTGCGGCGCCAGTGCAAACGCCTGTCGCCGGCTTGTCGCAGATCAGGACGGCTTGCAGGTTCTTACGCCGATGATCGCATAGGCCGGGCAGAATTTCACGAAGGCCGTAGCGAGCGGGATGATGCCGATCAGGCCCCAGAGGCCGATGGTGCCCATTGCCCACAGGCCCAGCAGGATGATTCCAATCACGATGCGCAAGATGGCGTCGGTCGATCCGATATTCGTGGTGAACTTCATGATGATCCTCTCCGGATGAATGATGCGCGAACGCTGCCATACATTCACTGAAAAGAATATGATCCAGATCAATCGCAATCCGTTCGATGTCGGACAAGGCTCGACCCACGCACGATTGGTGTAGGCACATCCAGAATATTGACAGCCGAACCGGTCTGCGAAATCTTAACGCGTTTGTATGGAGTACCGATATGTGGCGCCTGGTGTTTGGATTGCCCCTGCTGCTTTCCGGGTGTGTTGCGGAACCTGACGAGGGTGTCTGGCCGCCTGGGCCATTGCGAACCCACTACCTGGTAAGCCTGCAGTCCGATCAGTTCGATCCGAACGCCTGTGCTGGTGGCCACCCTGATGTCTTCACAGCCGAGATGGCGGGACGGCGCGTGACCGTTCCGTTGACCCACTTCATCAGCGCATTTGCCAGCAGGGTTAACCGCGACAGGTCTGCGCGAGTGTTCAACGTAAGCAGCGAAGGTCCGGATGGCTGCCCGGGCGCACCGTTTCCGGCAGTGAAGCTACACATTAAGTTGGCACCAAAAAACGCCTTTGGACGAGCAGGGAACTCCGAGCCCGCTTCTGGAGCTGCTGCGCTATGAAGCGGCGAGTACAGGTTTCAGTCTGTGGCGCGATCATATCGCCGAACGCCGCGCTAAGGGACGCTGCCGCAAACCCAACCCATCCGTCACCGTCTGCGAGACGACGTTGAACGACGCAGACGTAATTCGGAATAGCGTCCTGGAGGGTGTTTTGATATTTGCCGAGAAGATCCCGCCATTCTCTACTGGCGATCCATTCGTCATCAGCTGCAATTCCACAATGTCCTCGTGCAAGATTACTGACTGGTTGAGCGAGGATACGTACTTCTCCATGGGCTATGCGCCCAGGATCACGACCAACCGTCAAGCTGCCAATCTATGGGTCAAGTTGAGGCCGGTCGTCGAGTATTATGCACGCGGCGGTGGTTCAAAGCCGCCCGTGATCGGGCAGTCTCTGGGGAATGCAAACTGAGGATTTGATCTGCGGGAGGAGAAGGGTTGGCCGATCACCCAGCAGCGACAAGCGTTTCCGGCTCGTCTGCGGGAAGGATTGTATCGCCCGGGCGAACGATCGTGAACTGGACCGGTGCACGTGCGGTCTCGACTTTGTCACCGATCTGCGTCGAGGTCGTGAAGTAGCTTGCATCCAGATCGCCCTCATCCGGGAAATCTTCCCGGAAGTGGGCGCCGCGAGAATTCTCGCGCGCTAGGGCGGCTTGCGTGATGGTCTCGGAGATTTCGGTTAGCGAGGCCATGTTGAGCCAATCGTGCCAGGTCAGGTTGAAGGCGAGGGTGGCGTCGTCGACGCCGATGGTCGCCAGTTCGTTCTGGATCGCGGCGATCTCAGTCTGGCCTCGCGTCAAGCCGTCCTCGGTGCGCATGACACCGACATGTGCCCACATCGCGTCCTGCAGCTTCCGGCGCAGCGGCTGGATCGGTGCAGGTTTCAGCGCGAAGGGCACGGTGGCGCGGGCAATCTCGGCGTCCAACACCTCTGGATCCGGATCGCGCAGCGACATGGTGGCTATGTCGCGGCCCATGACCTCTCCCGCTACGCCCCCGAACACCGTCGAGTTCGCGACCCCGTTGCCGCCGAGACGGTTGGAGCCGTGCGCGCCTCCGGCGTCCTCTCCGGCGACGTATAGACCCTCGAGTGCCGTGCGGGTGTCCACGTCGACCACGACACCGCCCATCATGTAATGCGCTGTGGGGACGACCTCGACCCGGCCTCCCGCAAGATCGAAGCCGCAATCGGCACAGCGCTGGACCATACCCTTGAACTTCGACGCGACGTTCTCCGGTCCGAGATGCGACATCGAGATATAGACACCTCCGTTCGGCGTCTGGTTCGACTTGCGCATCTCGGCATAGATACCGCGCGAGACGACATCACGCGTTGCGCGCTCTCCCTTGGCGTCATAGTCGAACATGAAGCGGTTGCCGGCACCGTTGAGAAGCTGTCCGCCAGCGCCGCGCAGGCCTTCCTCCAGCACCGTACCGGTCATCTTGGAATGCTCGCCCGCCAGAAGACCGGTCGGGTGGAATTGCACCATCTCCATGTCGCGCAGCGGCAACCCGGCGCGCAGCGCCATGGCGAGCCCGTCCATCGTCTTGTCGCCCGAAGGCGTGTGGTAGCGGTACATGGTGGGGCCGCCACCGGTCGCCATCAGGACGGCTTTGGCACGGACCAGCCGGAAGCCGCCCGTGCGCATGTCGATCATCAGCACGGCTGCCAGCGCCGACCCGTCGCGGGTCGGGATCATTCCGATCGCTCGATGTTCCTGCAGCTTTTCGACGGGACGGGCGAGGACCTGCTCCATCAGACGATTGATGATCTCGATCCCGGTCAGATCACCCTTGTGGACGGTACGGTCTGCGGTCTGCCCGGCAAAGGCCTTGTGGTGGACGGTGCCGTCGGGATTGCGGTCGAAGAAGCAGCCGATCTCGTTTTCAAGTTCATGGATGCGTTCGACGGCAGTCTCGCACAGGCGCCATGCCATATCCTGGTCCGGCAGCCACTTGCCGCCGATGACAGTGTCCATGAAGTGCCGTTTGACGGAGTCACCTGGGCCGGTCGAGACGTTGTAGCCACCCTGGACCATCCGTGTGCAACCGGATTTGCCGATCAGACCTTTCACGGCGATGGTGACTTTGGCGTCTGGGGCGGTCTGCAACGCGTGCAGCGCACCGAACAACCCCGCCCCGCCGGTACCAAGGATCAGGATGTCGGTGTCGTGACGGTCGATCTGCATCGGTGCGGCTCCAACGGGTTACTTCGGCATCCTAAGGCAGCCGATCGAGCGAACGAATGCCTTCATGCAGGTTTTCCTACCTCGAATATGTAGCGCCCGAGCGAAAAGAAATACTCGCCGCGTGCTTCGAGCGCGTCCTGTTCGGCGGCCCAGGCCTCGATCTCCCCTTCAGACAACGTTCCCAGACCGCGAACGATGCCAGTCGTGAAGGCGACCGCTGCTGCGCTGTACGATCCCGGACTGCGGTTGAGATTGATGATCTGGTAGCAGGAGACCTGCTTGACGATCAGACCCGCCCCGCGCAGCAACGGTGCCAGTTTTCGTGGGACGTCGCTGTGTGCGACCGAGGTCGTTTGAGCGCGCATGATGCGTGCCATGCGATCGGGGTGTTCCGAATACCAGGCAACACTGTCCCAGTCTGTCGTGAGGATCAGAGCACGTCCGCCGGGCCTCAACACGCGGGCGATCTCGGCGCAGAATGCGCTAAGGTCGGTCATGTACTCGGCAACCTGCGTGCTGACTACGACGTCGAAGGTACTGTCACCGACCGGGATGGCCGTGGCATCGCCAAGCGAATAAGACAACCAGGGGCTTTCGTTTCGGTCGGTCGCCCGCCGCACCATGGCCTCGGAGATATCGACCCCCAGCACGCGCCCGGTTGGCCCGGTCTGATCGGAGATCTCGGTGGCGAGGAAGCCAGGACCAGAGCCGATGTCGAGCACATGTTCACCCGGCCGGATCGCAAGACGCTTCAGGGTATCGAGCCGCTGGGCGGTGACATCCCGTCCAAGATAGTTGGCTTCCAGAGCCTCGGCTTCCGCATCGTCGTACTGCAGGAGTGCCATACGGTTCCCTTCTGGTGTCAGAACAGGCCGCACGTCTCAGATCGCCTGGAGGAAGAAGGTCGTCGAGAGAAAGAACGAACAGGCGACTGCCGCAGCCGCCCAGCCCTTCTGCCACGGCTGCCATGGCGTGAGTTCCAGCACGAGCAGGCGCATCCCGCCGAAGAAATGAACCGACAACAGGAACACGAGCCCCCATTCGGCGATCTTGACCGGTGTGTAATCCGTGAAGCTGAGAAATGCGTCCAGATCCTGCGGCGCCGTCAGTGCGCGGGACAGAACCCAGAAGTGCACCGGCAGGAACAGCGCGAGCAGCAGGCCCGACACCCGGTGAAGGACATAGGCGTACCAAAGCGGATGACCGCGGCGCAGATGGCTCATGGTGTCACCGTCACGGCCGCCACTGCGTTCAGGCCCATTGCGAGCAGTCCAAAACAGGTTGCACCCGCGAAGCCGTTGAGGGCAACGCCCCGGACACCGAACCATTCGTGCAGGATCGTGCGCAGTCCGATCGCAGCGTGGATCGCGACAGCGACCACGAAGGTGCCGTAGAAAAGCGCCCAGAGGACCGAGCCTTGCGTACGGCCCAAAATCTCCTCGGCAGTCAGGCCGTCTTGAACGGCATAGATCATCACGGCGATGTGGCCGAGCACCAGCGGCGCCATCACGATCGCCGAAATTCGTTGCAAAAGATAAAGGCGCATTTCCATCAGCGGCCCCGCAATGCGCGGCGCGCCGTGGCGCGCTTCAGTCCGGCAATCGCCGTCAGTGGGTTCAGGCCGTTCGGGCAGTACTGCTGGCAGTTGCCCATGGAGTGGCAGGCATGGCAGCCGCCTTTGCTTGAGACAGCATCGAGAACCCGGTCGCGCGAGCCATCCTTGGCGTCGTTGATCAGCGTCCATGCCCTGTTCAGCGCCGCAGGCCCCAGGAACTCCGGGTTGCCTGTAACCGTGTCGCAAGCTGCGTAGCAAATCGAACAATTGATGCACTCGATCCCGGCATCGGCGTTCGCACGGTCAGCGTCTTCATGGACGATCGGCGCGTAGCCGTCCGTGCGCGTTTCCGTACCTTCAAAGACGCCGCCTGCTTGGACCCATTTCTCAAAGAACGGGTCCATGTTCGCGGCGAGATCCTTGATGATCGGCAGGTTACGCAAGGGCGCGATTTCCATCCTGTTCGCGTCGAGCACCTTCTGCACATGGGTCCGACAGGTCCAGCGTGGCACACCGTTGACCATCATCGCGCAGGATCCGCACATGCCAACTCGGCAGGCAAACCGGTAGCTCAGCGTTGGATCTGCCTCTTGCTGAATCCAGGCCACGACGTCCAGTACCGTCTGGCTTTCGTAACGTGGCACATCGAACGACTGGAAGCGGCCACCGTCCGGGCCGCCCCGCCAAACCGAAACCTGCATGCTGTCGGGTGTGCTCACGGACCCTCTCTGGATTGTGTTGCCCGGACGATCGTGCGCGCCCGTCTCTCTCGTTAGTGTGGATGGTCCTGACGATCAACGTCACATGCTTTTCACAAGGATTTGCGCTCCTATATAGTATTTCACACGTCTTGAGTGGAGCCAAAAGCATGACTAGATTTCTTGTGGGAATACTGATGGTTCTGGCCATGGCAGGCCAAGCGCTTGCCTCGGACTGGAAGAAACTGTTGGACCCGGCGGATTTCGCGGCGCTGATGGATGATGTCACGGTTCTGGACATCCGCGCTCCGAAAGCCTTTGCGGAGGGGCATATCGAAGGCGCATTGAATGCACCTTACGGATCGTGGCGCGGGCCGAAGTCGAACCCCGGGGCAGCTTTGACCGATGTTACTCTGACCGAACGGTTACAAAGCCTGGGATTGACCAAGGCGACCCCTGTCGTCGTGATCTATGCCGGAAAGAACGTGACAGATTTCGGAGCAGCCGCGCGGGTCTACTGGACGCTCAAATCAGCCGGGCTCACGAAGATCGCGATTCTGAATGGCGGTCTGAAGGCATGGACTGGCGCGGGCAATGCGTTGGCCAACGCTCCCGGGACCGTCGAACGCTCGACCGAGGCGTTTTCTTTGTCCGACGACTGGATGATCACGCGTGACGGCGTCGTCGATGTGGTGGCTGGACGGACCGATGCTCAGATCATCGACGCGCGTCCGGTCGAATTCCTGCAGGGCAAGAAGAAGCACAAGGCTGCGAAGGCCGCCGGGACGCTGGCTGGTGCGGCGAACGTTCAGCATTCGACGTGGTTTACCGGACCGGGCAAGGTAAAAACCGAGATTACGACGGCCGAAGATGTGTTGCGCCTGGCCCGCGAAGCCGGGGTCGAGGATGGCCAGTCTCGTCCAATCGCGAGCTTCTGCAACACCGGACACTGGGCCGCCACGAACTGGTTCGCGCTGTCCGAACTGGCCGGGATCGCCAACGTCAAGCTGTATCCCGAAAGTATGGTCGGTTGGACCAATGCCAATCAACCGGTCACGGTGACCGAATAACAGGTCAAGGCAAGGCTACTTCAAGCGAGCAATGATCGCGTTCGCCCGTTTGGCCGAGAACGCGTCCTTGTTCATTTTGAAGGTGACGCGGACGCCGGGGTTGTCTTCGACGCCCATGATGGCGCGTGCCATCTTGCGTCGCAGGCTCGCGTCTGTCGTCAGACCGACAACGGCTTCCAGTGCTCCGATCAATGAACCGTCGCTCTTACCCTCAACCTGTCCGCGTTTCAGGGCGGTTTTGTCTGGCACGCGGGTACACAGGAACAGCACTGTGCCGCTGCCGCAACGCGCGACTGGCTGAAAGCAATCGGACATCCAGTGCATCTGTGCTGCGAGCCAGGGCTGGCGCCAGTGCTGATAATCCTGCTGCACGACGACCGACCGCCCGGCGATCAGGTGCGGCATGTAGTGTTCAGCGATCCAGTCAGCGGCCGCGGGTGTCTTTCCGGCATCGATAAACAAGATCTCGATCGGCCCATTATCCCAGGTTTTTTCCAGGATCTCACCCGGATGCAGCCTTACGATGTCTTGCCAACCGCGCAGCAACTCCTTCACAGCGCCGATCATGCTTTCGCCAGGGAACGGCCGGACCCCAGCCGGATAAAGATAGCGCTTCTTCTGTTCGGCCTGGATCGTAAAACGGTCGTAGGCGTGCACCAGTGTGTCCCGGCCGCCGTCGCGTACGCCTGCCGCGAGCCTGGCGGTAGAGCCGCCAACGAAACATCCGAGATCGATTACTGCGCCCGCTCCCCTCGCGTAATCTCGTGTCAGCCAATAGAGAAGCGCACTCTCTTCGTCGCTGAGCATCGTGGGGACGGTCAGCGCATCTTCCGGCACAGTAAGGGCGTCTGCCAACCAAGGCCGCCTGGAAAACGGTTCGGGGATGTTGGGACGCATGCAGGTACTTTCAGGCCAAACCCCTCAAGGAAGTGTTGCACACCGCAACCTTTGACGACAACCGCTACCGCGTTTCGTTTAGCGACCAGTCATAGTCGGTGGACCAAAGCGCGCCGATGCGCTCTAGATCAGCCTTGAGTGATGCGTCGGCATAGACGCGAAGATGCGCGAGAACGCCTGCTTCGGAGTTGCCGAAATCCTCGAGGAACCAATCATAGATGCGTGACACAACGATCTTTCCGTCGACAACACTGACACCGCGCGGATCGTTGACATAGGCCCGTGCCGCGGCATCAAGGTTGGCATCCAACGCTCCCGCAGTCCAGGCATCCGGTTTCAGGTTCGGACAGCCGATCGAGGCGCAATTGACCGCGTAGTGGACCCGCGGGTCGTTCCAGATCGGGCGTAAGATACGGTGTTCGATGTCATTCAGGGTCAGGTCTTCCCCTTCTACCGTGATCAGCTCCTTGCCCCACGGGCCACTGCCGAACAGGCCAGGCGAGATGTCGATGTCACGGATGCTGGCGACGGGATAGTGATCCAGCACGACCTTGACCGTTAGCGCGTTGTAGAGGTTGACCCAGAATGCGAACTGTTCGTCCCTGTTCAGCGTGCTCACTGGCACAGCGGCAAGCGTATCGAGATAACCTTGCAGTGCCTGGGCATCCGCGTTCGAAGCCTTCAAACCGGCATAGTCGAACACGGCCACGCCCGAGGATGCTGGAGCGAGATGCTTAGACAGCAACGCGCTCCACGCCGAATGATCGATCGTCGTGGTCGAGCCAGCGTCGTGCGCCTGCCAGCGGTCCCACAGCTTTGAGCCGGGTGCAAACAGCCGTTCACCCGAGCCGAACGCGGGCAGAAACAGCAAGACAGCGAACAACCCGACGGCTTTCAGCAGGAGCTTCATGGCGACCTCGGCAACTTTGATTCCGACATCAGACGTAGGTGTGCTGACGCGGGGGCCAACTCACGCCGGATCACATCATCTCAATGACGCTACCACTCAAATGCGCGATCGATCCCAGCCATCTTGACGCCGGTGAAGGCCGAGGCTTCGAACGACATGGCGCGTAGATCCTCTACCTCGAGATTGTGGACCGAGGACTTGCCGCAAGCTTTGGCCAAGGCCGTGATTTCCATGGTCATCGCGGTCAAATAGCGGGCGACGCGTTCGGCCCCAGCGGCGGGATCCATGCGTTTCTGCAAGTCCTCGTCCTGCGTTGCGATACCGACGGGACAAAGCCCGGTGTGGCAGTGGTGACAAGCGCCCGGCGCTGTTCCCAGCGCCGCATAGTCGTCGACATAGCGTGGCGAATTGCAGCCCATGGCAATCATCGCGCCGTTCCCGACCATCACCGCATCTGCACCCAGTGCCAGGCACTTGGCGGCATCGACACCGGATCGGATACCTCCCGCTGCCACCAAATCGACCTTGCCGGTCATGCCGCATTCGTCCAACGCCTCGCGGGCCGCACGGATGGCCGACATGGTCGGAATGCCGGTGTGATTCAAAAGCAACTCGGGCGAGGCGCCCGTACCACCCTCGGCCCCGTCCACCACAACGACATCGACTCCGGCCTTGGCAGCGATGGCCACATCATAGCGCGGGCGCGTCGCACCCATCTTCAGGAAGATCGGCACCTTGTAGTCGGTCGCAATGCGCAGTTCCTCGACCTTTACGGCCATATCGTCCGCACCGAGGAAATCCGGGTGACGGATGGTCGAACGTTGGTCGACACCCTCGGGCAACGTCCGCATTTCCGACACGCGCGGTGAGACCTTCATTCCCAGCAACAGGCCTCCGGTCCCGGGCTTGGCGCCCTGGCCCACGACCATCTCCAACGCATCGGCGCGGCGCAGGTGGTCGAGATCGATCCGGTAGCGCGCAGGCGACATCTGGTAGAGCAGCGTTTGCGACGCCTCACGCTCTTCCTCCAGCATGCCGCCTTCGCCGGTGCAGGTCATCGTGCCGACCTTGGAGGCGCCATACCCGAGTGACGCCTTCGCGGGTGCGGAGAGTGCCCCGAAGGACATCGACGCGATGTAGATCGGAATCTTCAGTTCAACTGGCTTCTCAACGATGCCGCGCCCTGCGCCCAGCACTGTCGTCGTGTCGCAGCTTTCTCGATACCCCTCGAGCGGCAGTCTCGTCATCGTGGCGGGTACGAAGGTCAGGTCGTCGAAAGTTGGCATCCGCTTGTTGAAAGTGTTGTAGCCGCGCACCTGGTACCGACCCAGCTGGGCCAATGCGTGAACTTCCGAGATCGCCTCGGGCGTCCAGCGGGTCGAACCGCCTTCCGCGTATGAAGACGGGACTCCTGCTGGCCGGCCTTCCACAGCACCTGCGTCGCGGAAGCGAATCTCGTCCTCGGGCGCCATCTCGAACGGGTATTCGTACGGAGTGGTTTCGTCGGTCATGGCTCAAGCCCTCTAGCGGATTGCTCTGGGCGGTTCTGAGCCTCGACCTCCGTGGAGAAATCGAGGCTGGCCCACTTCATGGACGGAGTGCCCGTCACGATCAGGGTATCCAAGCGAGCCTACGCATCAGATCATCAGCCATGCGCTGGCGTCACGGGATTCAAAGTACCAAAGGCGCTGGCCAGAGATCATCTTGCGCCAGTCTCGCGACGTGTCTTTCAGACCCAGGGGCTCGAGAATCTCGTCGACTTCAGCGACCTCTTCGGCGGTGGGTTCCACGACGTTGACGTCAACGCCCAGGCTTTCGACAGGACCGGCGACCCAGACCTCTCCCTCCCAAAGTGCATCAGCGCACGAGGCCCCGGCGCCGCCCAACGCGATGATCCTGCCCCGGTGCGCCATGAACCCGGACTGATAGCCGATCTTGCCCTCGACCACGATATTGCCATCCTTCATGGCGACGCCGCAGCGCGGGCCCGCATCGCCCTTGACGTGGATCGTGCCACCGGTCATCGCCGCGCCACACGACATGCCCGCGTAGCCACCGACCGTGATCAGGCCCCTTGACATGCCCTCGCCCAAGGCCCATCCGGCGTTGCGTTCGATCGAGACCTTGGCCCCGGTGTTGAGCCCGCCGCAGTAGTCCCCCACCGAACCTTCAAAGGTGATGTCGATTCCCGGGGGCATCCCGCCGCCGAGGTTATGGCGAGATAGTGTGTTGATGACGCGGATCGGCTCCCCGCTGGTGTATGCTTCCTTCAGGTCCTGATGCACCTCGCGGATCGGGCGCTGACCAACGTCGACGGTGACGGTCATGCAGCCATCCTGCGGTTGCCGACACCCCAGATCCCGGTCAGGGAAGGCCCGTCGTAATTGGTAACCTCGGCTTCGTCGGCGAATACCCGGCGCACAGCCTGTTCCTCGGTCGCGGCGGCGAGTTCGCCACCTTGTTCGATCGCGACGATGGGCTTCATGGCGAACTGGTCTTTTGCGAAGCCGATCCCGTCTGTGTTCGCGATCATGTAAGTGAAGACACCATCGATCGACGTGATCGATTTCTTGAGCGCCTGTTGCATCGTCAAACCTGCCTTCATCTGGTCCGAGACCCAGACCGCGATCAGCTCGGAATCGTTGCCGGTCAGGAAGCGATATCCTTGGCGTTCCAGCTTGGCCCGCCAGGTGAAGTAGTCGGTAATTTGCCCGTTATGAACGATGGCGACATCCGCGAAGGGGCGTGCCCAGAACGGATGCGAGGCATTCGGCAGAACAGAGCTTTCGGTCGCCAGCCGGGCGTGACCCAACCCGTGGCTGCCAATCAGATCGCGGACACCGTGCTTTTCGGCAACGTCTTGCGAGGACCCGGTGTCCTTGATGATCTCCAATGACCGTCCGCAGGATTGGACTTCGAAACGGTCAGTCATCTCGTCGGCATCGGCCACCCACCGCGCGAGGTCCGCTGGGTCCGAGATGACGCCGCGCATACAGTAGTGACCTGCTTCGGAGGTCACGAAGGTTGGCTCCTCCAGCCAGTCCGATCCGTGTGCTTTCAGGATATCGCGAAAGCCGGCCATGTCAGCATCAAGCCCTGCCTTGTCGAAACCCATGCCCCGCAGCACGTAGCCCGTATCACGCGGGGCCCCGTAGACTGCGAATCCGGTGGAGTCCGCGCCGCGATGCTCCTGCGCATCCATCAGTTCGACAAGGTCGTTGCCAACCCGCCCCGGCGCGCCAAGTATCCTGCCAGCGATCCCGCACATTCGACATCTCCCTGCTGTTGTGTATACTGTATTCAGTATCCATTATCTGTGCAAGCAGGATAAACCAGAGATGGGGCACCCGATCCTGCGGGGCAGACGACAACCAACCGCGGGGACAAGGCAGTCTCCGCAGAGAGGCAGAACTTGGCGCTGAAAAGCATCAGATCCGAACGCAAACGGTTGGCGGACGAGGTTTATGATCAGTTGATGGACGCGATCCTGTCCGGTGAAATCGGTACAAACGACCGCCTGGTTCAAGAAAAGCTGGCTGCCGAGATGGAGATCAGCCGCACGCCCGTCCGCGAAGCACTGTTACGGTTGGAGCAGGACGGTGTGCTCGAGACCTCGCCGCGCGGCGGGTTTGTTCTGTACCGGATCACGCAGAACGAGATCCGAGAGTTGTATCAGGCGCGCGCCGCGGTTGAGAGCCAGGCAGCGCGGATCCTCGCCTCGCAGAACGACGGCTTCAAGAACCGCGAGTTGCGCGCGACGATCGAGCGGGAGGAAAACATCACCTCGCCATCCGTCCGTGCCTACTTCGATGCCAACCGCAGGATCCACCGGCGGTTCGTGGAGCTTATCGAGAACCGCTATCTGCTCGAGATGTTCGACAACATCTGGAACCGGGGGATCGCTTTCCAGCTGTTCTCTGCCATCGAGAAGGTCGACCTATCGAAATCGCTGGGTGACCATGTTGCCTTGGTCGAAGCGATCGAGACTGGCGACAAGGGCGTGGCGCTGGAGGCGTTCATTGATCACATTCAGGACGGGTTCGATCTGCAGATGGAAGCGGTGGCGAGCGACTAACTGGACGAGCCTGGCCGACGGCCGAGACGACTAAACGGATCGCTCCGCGCCCATCGGCTGATGCCGTGCCGCGTCTTGTCCCAATAGTACGGCGCGACGATCAGTTCGATGACGGCCTTCCAGGCTGCCGCTGCACCCAGCGTCCAGTAAATCGGCAGTGTTGGCAGCACCCAAAGCAGGCCAAGTGTTTTTCGTCGCCACAGCGCCAGCGTGGCACAACCCAGCATCACCACCTGTCCTGCGATCAACGACATAGCCAGCGGAGTCCGGGCCCAACCCGGCATTGGATCGAGGAGAATGGGCGCACCGTTGATCAATGCGATGAGAACTGCGATCCAAAACACCGGAAGCGCCAGGTAGGTCACGGCACCCCCCAGGAATAGAATGTTCAAGCCGACAAAGCCGCCCGGACCAAGATCGCGCCAAAGCTGCGCGGGTGAGCGCATGTGACTGAGCCATGTCATCATATAGCCCTTCAGCCAGCGCGACCGTTGCCGAATCCAAGGAAGCGGGCGGCAGTTGGCCTCCTCCCACGTTACGGTCTTCAGGACATCGCAGCGCAGGCCGCGCCGCGCCAACCTCATCCCCAGATCGGCGTCTTCGGTCACGTTGTGCGCGTCCCAGCCGTTCAGGTCCATCAAAGCCGACCGGCGGAAGTAGACCGAGGTGCCGCCCAACGGGATCGGCAGGCCCAGCCGCTGGAAGCCGCGCAACAACACGTCGAACCAGATTGCGTATTCGATCTGGAAACAGCGCGTGATCCAGTTCTCGGTCGCGTTGAAATAAGCAAGCTGGCATTGCACGCAGGCAATTTGCGGGGGCGCCCGGCGCAGATGCTCGGCAACCGACAGAAGCTGGCCGGGGTCTGGACGGTCCTCGGCATCCAGAATGCCGATCACCTCACCATCGCAGAAATCCAGCGCCGCGTTCATCGCGCGCGGCTTTGTCCGAGGGCGCCCGTCCGGGACGGCCAGCACCTGCACCCAGGGTGGAAGCTCGGCCAGGTCTGCGGCCAACCGTGTGGCGTCGTCGTTTTCCTCGAGCAGCAGCTTTACGTCCAGCAGCTCGCGCGGATAGTCCAGACGCCCGAGCGCTGCGACAATCGTCGAAATCATCCCGGCTTCGCGATAGAGCGGAATGAGCAAGCTGATCTTCGGCAGCGGCCTCCGGTCGGCCAGCGCCACCGTACCCTCGGCGGCTTCCATAGGTACTTCGACCGGGCCGCTCGCAAACGCCGCCGAAAGCCTGAGCGCCATGGTCATCATGTTCAGGCCAAGAACCAGGGCACACATGACGGCAAAGCCGAGGCTGGAATGCGCGATTAGGGCGGCGCCGCACGCGAGCAATCCGCCGAGGCAGATCCAGCGTACTGTGCCCAAGGCGCGCACGCTTTCCTCGTCCGGCGTTCGGTGTGCGGCATGCGATGCAATCTGCTCGCCGCACATCCGCAGGATTTCCCGATCAATGCTGGGTTGGTCGGCCACCGCGAAGAAGGCCATGCCATGGTCGGGAGCCATATCGTTCAAAGCTTGTTGGCGCTGGTCCGGCTTTCCCGTGACATAAACCGGTATGCCGCCGATCTGCCTCCAGGGCAGAACCCGGTGACGCAGGGTGGCGTCGATCTCTGATGGCTTCAGCGGGCGTACCTCTGGCGGATCCTGAAGCAGATCTGCATGGCCGATCTCATGAAGCTCCGCCTGCATGCGTGCGACGTCTACATCGCTGACCATACCATGCGAGATCAGAACGTCCGCGATCGGTGCTTTGCTGAGCGCCTGAGCCTCGCGCGCTGCGCGCAGTTGCTCGTCGGAAAGCACGCCGTCCTCGACCAGCGCCTCGCCCAGCGACAGCGCCCGCTCTGGCTGGTCCAGGGCCTGACCGCCTACCAGCTCGAATCGCAGTTTCGCCATTCCGGCTTGCCAGTCATGGATTAATAGAAATTTCTTCGAATGCTTGGCAGCCGGCGGTTAAGGGGGGCTTAACGGAACGGGCCCGCGGCACGGGGCAGAGTGGCGAACCCGCTTTGAGATCATGCGGGCTTGCTGATCTCCATAAACACGTGGCCATCGTTGGTTCCGTAGTGCCGTGCGACGTTCTTCGTCCAGGATCGCCATTCGTCCGCGGTGACCGAATAGCAACCGTGATTGGGTTCGAACACCTGAACAGTATCGTCGCCATACCGGGTATGGAGAATGGCGTGCGCACCGCGCGTGGGTTTGCCCTGCTGGTCCGTGTAGGAGAAGTAGAAGGTATGGAGCGCCATGGTGTGCGCCGCGACAGTGTAGTTCGATAGATCATCGTCTGCCGTGATCTCCTGAAACTCCAGGCCATGCTTGTTCACGAGCTTCCTGAGATACGTCTGCCCCTGAAAGACAAGATCGATCGACGCATCTGTCTGGTCGCGGATGATCTGGTTTGCCTTGTCCTTCAGCGCGCCCAAAATGCGCGAGGCCTGGTGCGTGCCGCCCATCACGGCCTTCGCGTAGTGGATACAAAAGGCGAGGCAACTGCCGAAGTTCCGGGCGCGTTGCATGACAGGCGCGCTTGTCCCATGTGCTTGCATCACAGTCGATTGACAAAACTGTACCGTGCGGATCGCCATTTCTGACTCCTTTCAAAAAGTGTTGCGTTTTCTGCGATTTACCAGAACTTTGATTGATCTATACTTTGATTACGGCTCTTGTAATTGTTCAGATCAGTACATTTTATTTAATTTTATATCGTGGTTTGTGACGTCTGATACAGAAACTCCCACGAATCGATGTTGCACCAAACAACGCGACAGCGGTCGATTGGCCGGGACATGTCCTGGCGCGTGTAGTATCCGCGTGCCGACGATTCACATTGTGCGGCGCGACCGAACCCTCCGACCACTGTGACGAGAGCCTGTTCAAAGACATGAAAACGCTTGTGCATGACAGCTGAAAGCAAGACCAAGGACACCCACCGCATAGAGTTGCGAAACCGGTCAGGTGCCGTGATCGAGTGCCGGGGGGACGAGCCGATCTACGACGCCTGTCTTCGGGAGGGCCACCAGTTGCCCATCGCCTGCGCATATGGTGGATGCATCACCTGTGCCGCCCGGCTTATCGAGGGGAAAGTACGCCAACCCGGAGGTACGGCGCTGAACAAACGTCAAAGCCAGGCGGGTTACATTCTACTTTGCGTCGCACAGCCCAAGACGGATTGCTTGCTAGAGGTCGGGGTCGAGAGCCATGACGATCTCTATCAGAACCCGTTCGCATCGCCTTCGCGGAAGCGCTAGCGACGCGGCCGGTTCACGCGAACCTGACCTTCGGTTCGTACCCTGCCTTCATCACCTCGACGATCGGCTTCGGCGTCAGCACCGTGACGTGCTCGGGCGGCGGACCAGCTTCCAGATAACGCCCGTCCGCCAGCGAAAGGTGCCACATACCGCCCTGCCACAACATCATGGGCAAGTGCTCGGCCTCGGGAACCATCACGAACGTACCGTCCGGCAACTCATTCGTCCGCGCATTGTAGCGCACCTGCTCGCGTTTGCGCGTAACTCGCGACCCGTGGAGGTGTTTGTCGACCAGCCGAGGGCAGGCACCATCGAGCCCTGCGGCGCGCCAGGCATCCATGAACCGGTGGTAGTCGCGGTACCGGCACTGACCGCACGGGCGATGCCCTGCCGCAAGGGCAG
>ERZ1740062.232-NODE-232-length-40129-cov-15.425687_pt1 | contig 40129 bp, 24 predicted proteins | sample MGYA00581741_ERZ1740062 | MGnify/ENA primary metagenome ERZ1740062 (study PRJEB43018, sample SAMN04849747) | marine metagenome | isolation source: floating plastic debris | place: Pacific Ocean | collected 2008-09-01 | study: EMG produced TPA metagenomics...
TATTTATTTATTTATTTATTTATTTATTTATTTATTTATTTATTTATTTATTTAATTACTTATGAATTGCTTATCAATTGGCGACATAGAAAACGTTGAATTTTACCGCTAGAAGTTTTTGGGATAGTACCTTTTTTAAGTAAATTTATAGTCTCTACGTTAATTTCATGAATAGTGGCGATATTAGTACGAATACTTTTACAAATTTCTTCTGATTCTCCTTTATGATGAAACTTTACTTCTGCTAAAACTACTAATTTTTCTTCACCATCCATATCTACACTAATAGCTGCACAACTATTAGGAATAATAGTAGTATGACTTTTCTCTACCGTTAACTCAATATCTTGAGAATAGTGATTGCGACCATTGATAATAATTAAATCTTTCATACGACCAGTTATGTATAATTCTCCGTTACTTAAAAATCCTAAATCCTCAGTTCTGAAAAACTTGTTTTCTATCTTTTCTCTTAAAATAGCGTCAAAATTTTTTTTCGTTAGCTCTGGTTGATTCCAATAACCTTGAGTAATACTGGCACTCCTAACCCAAATTTCACCGATTTGATTTTCTGAACATTCTTGTAAAGTCTCTGGATCAACAATAATTAATTCTTGTCCTAACCAACTATGACCACAACTAACTAATTGATGCATTTCTTGATTTTCACAAGAGTTATTAATTTTTGTTTGATGAATTATTTTTTGATTTTTTAAGGCTTCACTATCAATATTGATAATAGTAGGTTCTTTCTCTTTAAAACCGCCAGAAATAAATAAAGTAGCTTCAGCCATCCCGTAACAAGGATAGAACGCAGAAGCTTGAAATCCACAAGATGCAAAAGCGGTTGTAAATCTTTCTAAAGTTTGGACTCTTACTTTTTCTGCACCATTAAAAGCAACTTCCCAACTACTTAAATCAAGATTAGCTTTTTGTTGGGCAGTAATTTTATCAACACACAAATCATAAGCAAAATTAGGACCACCACTAGTAGTTGCTCTATATTTAGATATGGCTTCTAACCACCTTCTCGGTTTCTGTACAAAGCTAAATGGTGACATCAAAGTTACAGGAAAACCACTATAAATTGGTTCTAATATCCCTCCAATTAATCCCATATCGTGATATGGAGGTAGCCAGATAACACCTTGACTTTGATTATTATGTTCAAATGCTTGATGAATAATTTTTAAATTATGTAAAAGATTTTGATGGCTAACCATAACTCCTTTAGGTGAACCAGTAGAGCCAGAGGTATATTGAAGAAAAGCAAGACTATCGCTGTCAATAACAGGATGTTGCCATTTTTGTGCTATGTCATAATTAATTGTGTCTGTTTTGAGACAGTATAATGTTTTTAATTCTGGTATCTTAGTAAGTTTGCTTTCGATTTTTCTAAAAGCTGAAGTAGTAGTCAGAGCAATTTTTGCTTGAGCATCTTGAATAATAGCTAATAAACGGGATAACGAACGATTAGGACGAGGTGGATAAGTCGGTATGGGAATTACACCTGCATATAAACAACCAAAGAAAGCAGTGATATATTCTAAACCGGGAGGATAGATTAATAAAGCTCTTTCTCCAGTTAAATTTAGGGATTGTAATTGAGCTGCAATAGCTTTGACTTGTAATTCTAAATCTCCATAAGTTAAATTTAGTTCTTTGGTTTGACCATCACTTAAAAAAGTGTAAGCTTGTTTTTGGGGCTCAATAGTTGCTCTATAAGATAAAAGCTCTACTAAGGTTTTAAACTGTTTCATAATCTATTCAATTAATTCCAATTTTTAATTATGTATTTGCGAACCTTTTTGTTGAGAAATAAATTTTAGGCATTACTAAATTACAATATGAATTGTGCGATCGCGAAGCGCTGACTTGTCAGTTCGCTATATCCTTGCGGGACTTTTCCCACGCATCGGAATAAAGCGATATTTAAGATAATAAACTAACAGCCGAAGTAAGTCGGCATTAAAAAATCAAGCAAGGTATGTGATTGCTAGTAGAACGTAGTGAAAGGAAGCGTATGTCCTGTCAGACACACTCAGCTAACGCAAGGTTTTCAAGTCTATTTACAATTATTTACATAGCTCGTGGTTTATTTGTACCGACCTACTTAATAGAAAGTTCAAGCATCTCTACGGACTTAGGATAACAAAAAGTTTTACGATGTAATCGTGCTAAATAAAGCCATATGAATCAAAAAGAAATAGCAATTGCTTGGTTTCCTTCAATACTTTTGTTGATAGTTGGTCTCAATCACATTTTTTATTTACACCCAATAAAAGGGGTAAGCAAGTGGAAAGGAGGAGGGATAGGAGTCTATTGCACGAATTATGAAAAGCGCGCGATCACCTGGGTAAAAGTAGAAGATAAGTTTTTGTTAACAAAATCAACGTTATATCCCCATTCTAAGCTCTATTCAGATTGGTTTAGTTATATTCCTTATGAAACAGATGCAATTTTAAAAGATTATGTTCAAAAAAAAATTGATCAAAAATTCATTTTAATTCAGGAATCGGATTTGCGGAAAACATCAAAAAAAATTTTTCCAAATAAGTTATTGGAACAAAATTATTTTAAAGACATAAACATTAACACTATTAAATTGAATGCTCCTGTTCTCAAAGCAAATTCTGTTCGCGTTCACATTTGGGAATATGAATATCTATCTCCTAAGTATGGTCAATGGAAACTAATTAAAATTGTGGAGGAATCAAACAATGAATGAAAAGTTCCGCCGCATAATCTGTTCATTAGAATTTCATCTGGCTTTAGTTGCCCTACTAAATGTTGATTTAGGTCTTTGGTCTTTGTTTATTGAGGCTGGAGATGCAAAACTCAATATTACCTTAAGAAACACTTTATTGTTTGCGATTATAGTCTATACAGTTCTAGTTTTTATTTGGCGTAAATTGCTCCTTAGTAAGTTCACGTGGATTTTATATTTGGCATTTTCTACGTTTTGTTTGCTATCGGGTTTGCCATATTCAAGTAACTTATACTTCCTTTGGGTCTACATTGATGCATTTCTTGTGCTGTTGTTTTTTACAACATTCTCGAAGCAAAGAAAAATGGAGATTATTGTCTTAAGTTCAAAAATACTTATATGCACTATTTTTGCCATTGCTTTACTTCAAAAACTAATAACTCCAAGCTTTATGGATGGAAGTTTTTATTACCAAGCTTTTTCTTCCGGATTTTTTGGCTTTCAATTTGCACCGTTTGCAGAAAGGTTTTTGTTTCAAGAAGGGCTGAGTTTAGATGTGATAAAAAGTAATACAGAAGTAATGGCTTCAATGAACCCTAATTTGACCTTAAACAGTACTATTTTAGTTCCTATTTATCAATCAGAATTGCTCCTCAATGCTGCCAAGTTTATGTCATGGTCTACCATTATGATAGAAGGAGGCTGTTTGCTCCTGTTTGGTTTCAATAAGAAAAAAAAGAATCAATATCTCAATCATCTTACGCTCTTTGCTTTTTTAATAGGAACTTATTCGATTGTGCCAATTATTTATGACTGGGGACTTACATTTGCCACATTAGGAATGGCAACTGCGTCTCGAAAATGGAAGCCTTATTATCTTTTAACTATGATATACATTCTTATAAGTGCTATGATTTTTGCTCCAGTAACGACGGCTCTCTTCAGACATTATCAAGGTATTATTTAATTATAAATTCTAATTTAGTTCCAATTATTTATTTGCCAAGATTTTTGTTGAGCAAGAATTTTTAATTGTTTATTGGGATTAACCACAATGGAATTACCGACTATCTTTAACATTGCCAAATCAGATATACTATCTCCGTAGCCAAAACTCTTGTTCAAATCTATATCTAATTGTATAGCTAAGTTTTTCATAGCTTTAGCTTTTTCCTCTCCAACAATTGAGACTCCTTCTATTTTCCCTGTGTAGTATTCATCTTTAATTTCTAATTTAGTAGCTAAAACTGCATCAAAATTTAAAAAATCAGCTAAAGGTTGAACAATAAAATCTAATGAGCCTGTAACTAAGATTAGTAAATGTCCTTGTTCTCTGTGTTGTTCAATACAAGCTAAAGCTTGATTAAAAACACTATTTTTTATATTGAAATGAAAATAATTTTTACTTTCATTGTTTATATATTTGAGTGAATAATTACTATAGTTATGATAAAAAAAATGATTAAATAATCGCCGGTCAATACTGTCAAGTATAAAATAAAAAGGAAGTAAGAAAAGAATTTTAATAACTAAAGCCCAACGATTTACAAGAGGTAAATTTTGAGAACCTAAATATAAATAATGTTGAATAGCATTCTTTTTTATCAAAGTTCCATCCACATCAAAAAAAGCCGCAATTCGAGACATATTAAATCACCTCCAAACATTTACAGCCAATTTCATCTGATTGAGGTACAGTTCATATCGTTGTAAGGCAGGGAGCAGGGGGCAGGGAGCAGGGAGAATGTACCTCATGTAACTGCAAAGTGCTGTAATACTTTACTTAATGTCCGGTAGTCTATCTTCAACAAATCTAATTGAAGGATACTGATAAGCAATGGTAGTAGCTAAAATAACTAATATTCCTATCAAAATAAACATTAAACCAATACCACGCCCAACTCCTACTCCAATTAAAGTTCCTATACTATCACTTAGCAAACCTCCTTCTAGTAATAGAGGCTGAAACATATAATCTGCCAACGAACCTGCAATAATATAAGCTAGAGGAAAAGATGAATAGGCGATCGCTCCCCAAATAGCAAATACTCTTCCTTGATATTCTGGAGCAACTTTAACTTGTCTAATAGTATTGGCACAACCCATAATAATAGGAATACTAAAAAATACTAAAAAACCAGAAATGGTAATTAGGATAGGGGATGGTCTTAATCCTGTCAGTAAAATCCCACTACCGAGAAAGATTTGAAAACAAAATACCCCTTGAATTTTTTTCTTTGGTCCGCCCCAAGTTGTCATCAATATAGCACCAAATAAATAACCACTACCAGCAATAGATGAAATTTTTCCTAGTGTTTGTACATCAGTAAAACCTAAAACCATTGGTGTAATTAAAACTTGAGCTAAGCCAATAGTAAAATTAGTTATCACAAAAAACATTAATAGATTGAATAATCCAGGTCTTTCCCAGATATAATTCCAACCATCGCTCATTTCTTTCCATAGTCTGTTTTCACTGATTTTATCTTTAATGTTTAACTGATGCTTAGGGAAACGTACAAACAATAAGGTTAATAATGCGATACCGAAAGTGGCAAAGTCAATTAAAATTATTCCTTTTAGTTGAATTGTTTCTAAGAGTATTCCTGCAAGTATGGGGGGAAATAATTTTTCCGCTGCTAGTGATAGCTGAATCATTCCATTAACTTGACCGAAATGTTTTTTGTTAACAAGTAAAGTTGGAATGGAATAATAAGCCGGTATTTGAAATCCTTGAGAGATAGAGTGAAAAGCTATTGCTAAATAAATATGCCAAATTTTCAAAGCATCATAATATAGCAGTATCGCAACAATAAAAGTGCTGATTCCAGAAGCTATATCAGCTAAAATCATTATCCACCGACGATTCCAGTTATCTGCAATTACTCCAGATAAAGGAGCAACTAAAATATATGGTAATTCAATGAATAAATAAATTAGAGAAAATTGTATCGTTGATCCAGTTAACTGATATACCCATACTCCAAGAGCAAAACTTGTTAAACCAGAACCAATTAAAGAGATAACTTGCCCAAACCAAATACAAATGAAATTTCTCATATAGTTCTTAAAAAACGAGTATTGCTCACCGACTAAGAATCGCTATCAAGCTACTTCCAATCTTGATAACGAAAAACCAGGTAGTTTAAAACAATTGGAACTTCGTAAAGTAAAAGTATAAAAAATAGTAAAGTACTAGGAGAATATTTTTGATTGAACTTTGTCATATCATTTTCAATTTTATAGATTTGATGACTCCACTGCTGAATTTTATAGGACAGTAAAAAAATAACTAAGTATGACCAGACCCATGGTAAAGATGCATAATAAACTAGCGTACAAACCCCGGTAACAAAAAGTATTGTTGTTGCAAATACCAAGATTGGAAGATTAGAAACTACCATGAATAGAAAGCTTACCCCCAAAACTACCATTGTCCAAGGTGATGGGAGCAACCAATACATAATTCCATAAGCTGAATACCAAAATCCAAATAATGCTATGAGGTGAATGACGTTGATACCAAATTGTGAATGACGGCACAAATGGCGCTGGTAAAGTTCCTCAAACTCTATACCTAGTAAACTCATGGGATAATCTGATAACCGATCCATAATTTTCTCTATAGTGCTGTACTGCCAAAAATTATAATTTGAAGAAAATCTAGCACTTTGAGCTAAGTCGAGGCAATGTAGATTATATTCTTCCCTAGTTCTTCCCTAGTTCTTCCCGATTATTCTGTAAGAAAACTGTTATGGTTAAGCAAATTATATTTTTCTCATAAATTTAACGAACTGGTAAGTTTATAGGATTGATGACATTTAATTAAATTTTTAACCCATAGGGGTTGTGGAGTCACGCACCACGGGAGTTTTGTGAAGCTTAGGTAGGTTCTGGTTTAATAAAATTGATTTCAGTAGTAATCAGTCAATAAGTATGAGTTCTGATGTAGCAATTATCGGTATGGCTGGAATTTTCCCTCAAGCTAAGAACTTGCAGGAATACTGGCAAAATATAGTCGATGGGGTAGACTGTATTACAGATGTTCCACCCTCGCGATGGAATATTGATGAATATTACGACCCAGATCCAACCGTACCGGATAAAACCTATTGCACAAAGGGTGGGTTTATCCCAGATATCAATTTTAATCCTCTAGAATTTGGTCTACCTCCTAATATTTTGGAAGTTACCGATGTTTCTCAATTGCTTTCCCTAGTTGTTGCAAAGCAAGCTATGGAGGATGCTGGTTATGTTAAGGCTGGTGATTTAGTTCGCAAGCGTACTGGTGTAGTATTGGGGGTCGGTGGGGGACAGAAACTAATTGCTCCATTAGCGAACAGGTTACAATATCCGGTTTGGGAGAAAGTTCTTAAAAGTAGTGGTCTTTCCTCTGAAGAAACTCAAGACATTATCGAAAAACTCAAGCTTGCTTATATCAAATGGGAAGAGAATTCCTTCCCAGGAATGTTAGGTAATGTAATAGCAGGAAGAATTGCTAATCGTTTGGATTTAGGGGGGATGAATTGCGTAGTCGATGCAGCCTGTGCTAGTTCATTATCGGCTTTACGGATGGCTCTGAGCGAATTAACTGAGTACCGTAGCGACATGATGATTACTGGTGGTGTGGATACCGACAATTCAATTTTCATGTACATGTCTTTTAGCAAAACCCCTGCTTTCTCCAGAAGACAAAAAATTGCCCCCTTTGATGCTGATTCAGATGGAATGCTGATTGGTGAAGGGATTGGGATGATGGTACTCAAGCGTCTGGAAGATGCGAAAAGAGATGGCGATCGCATTTATGCAGTAATCAAAGGAATTGGTAGTTCTAGCGATGGTAAATATAAAAGCATTTATGCACCCCGTTCTTCTGGACAAGTTATAGCTTTAAATCGAGCTTATGAAGATGCTGACTTTTCTCCTGAGACTGTGGGTTTGTTGGAAGCTCATGGAACAGGAACTGTGACTGGTGACCCTACGGAGTTTACAGCATTAAATGAAGTTTTTAGCAAAAATAATTATCAAAAATATAAAAAATCTAGAAAACAACATATTGCTCTGGGTAGCATTAAATCTCAGATTGGACATACCAAGTCTGCTGCTGGTGCAGCAAGTCTAATTAAAGTAGCTTTAGCTTTGCATCATAAAATTTTACCTCCCACCATTAATATCAATAAACCTAACCCAAAACTGCAAATAGAAGATTCACCCTTTTATTTAAATACCAAAACTCGACCTTGGATTAAAGAACAAGATTCTCCCCGGAGAGCGGGGGTTAGTTCTTTTGGTTTCGGGGGTACCAATTATCATGTAGTTCTGGAAGAATATGAAGAAGAACATCATGAAGCTTATCGTTTACACCATGTAAGTGCTGCAATTTTGCTACATGCTGCAACTCCAGCAGAATTATTGTCTTGTTGTCTCACCCTAAGTAAGCAGTTGAAATCTGATGATAAACAACACCATTACCTAGAGTTAACTGATTCGTGTAAATCTTTAGAAATTCCTCTGACTTCAGCTAGAGTTGGTTTTATTGCTGATTCTTTAGCAGAAACCCTAGAACTATTACAAATTACAATTGAGACACTGAAGACACAAAATCAGGCACAATCATGGGAACACCCCCGAGGAATTCACTACCGCAAGAGGGGTATTGATTCTCAAGGTAAAGTTGTAGCTTTGTTTTCTGGACAAGGTTCCCAATATTTAGAAATGGGTAAGGAATTGGCGATTAATTTTCCCCAGATGCGTCAAGCCTTTGAGAAGATGGATAATATTTTGGCAGAAGATGGATTATCCCCTATTTCTAACTTAGTTTTCCCAAATCCAGTATTTGACAAAACTCAAAAGGATGCTCAAATTGCTGCATTACAACAAACGGAGAATGCTCAACCCGCGATCGCAGCTTTTAGCGTTGGTTTATATAAGATATTACAACAATGTGGTTTTAAGGCAGACTTCACAGCAGGACATAGTTTCGGAGAATTGGCAGCATTGTGGTGTGGGTCAGTTCTTAGTGATGAAGATTACTTCTCATTAGTGAAAGCACGTCTGCAAGCAATGGTATCTCCTCAAGATACTAATATTGATACAGGAGCAATGGTCGCAGTTACAGGAGATGTCAGTAAGTTGCAAAAATTAATTGCAGACTTCCCCCAGATTACCATTGCTAACTGGAATTCCCACAATCAGGTAGTTTTGGCTGGAACTAAGCCGGAAATTGCTAAAATTCAACAAGTATTGGATAAACATGGGTATGCATTTGTATTATTATCTGTTTCGGCAGGTTTCCATACACCTCTTGTGAATTATGCTCTCAAGCCTTTTAGTAAAGCAATTAAAAGTATCAGATTCAATCGTCCAAAAATTCCTGTTTTTTGTAATGTTACCGCAGATGTTTATCCTACAGAACCAGAGCAAATTCGCAATACCTTAAAAGATCATATTCTCAACCCAGTATTATTCAAGCAGGAAATTGAAAATATTTATCGGCACGGGGGTCATATATTTGTAGAATTTGGTTCCAAAAGGGTTCTCACAAAATTAGTCAAAAATATTTTAGGAGACAAACCCCATTTAGCGATCGCTTTAAATTCTCGCAAAAATCAAACAAAAAACAGCGAGGATCGGGTATCATCTCCCATAGGTGATCGCTTTCTTCGTGAAGCTGTCATGGGGTTGCGTGTCGCTGGTTTACCTTTAAGGGATATAGATCCATATCAGCTAAAATTACCAACCCAGATTATCCAGAATCAGAAGGGTTTAACCGTGGGTTTAAACGGCAATAATTATGTCAGTGAGAACACTAGAACCACTTTTGAAAAAGCTCTACAAAATGGATATCAAATTAAATCTTTTTCAAAACTACAAAATGAGTCAATAGTCACCAGTCAATTATTAAATAGAAAACAAACCAATTCTACAACAATTGAAAATGGAAATTTTCAGGTAATTTCTAAAAATCAACCCAGGGAAAGTAAATCCTTGCAGTCGAAACCAACTCCAAAATCTACTGAACCAGAGAAACTACCAATGTCACAATCACCCTCAAATAACCAACCGTTCTTAGAAAAGTTTGAGCAGATGATGATGCGTTATTACGAACATCAGGGTGAAATTCTGCGCGTTCACGAACAATATTTAAAAAATCAAGCGGATTCTTCTCAAACATTTTTGGAGTTGATGCGATCGCTTACAGGGGGTGCTACTGCACCATCGCTTACAGGGGGTGCTACTGCACCATCGCTTACAGGGGGTGCTACTGCACCATTGCAGTTCATTGGTTTGAATACAAATGATGCTAGTGTTTCGTCTGTAGTTAATGGTAAATCTTCCACAAAACAATCTATTGATTCCCCCAATAATTCCTTATTAAAGCATCAAATAACAGAAGAAGAACCAAAGATAATCGACCGAGAACTACCCACCGACCAAGGAAATACACACCAGAACTCTCTTTTAGAACAGTCAGGTTTACCATCCACTCCGGAACCGATTTCAGAGAATAGTTTGCAACAATTAGTAGAAAATGAACTTACTCCCACTCAAAAACCAGAATTAGAAGTTTGGACTACATCCTTTCTAGAAGTCATCAGCGATAAAACTGGTTATCCAGTAGAAGTATTAGAACTGGAAATGGACTTGGAAACGGATTTGGGGATTGACTCCATTAAACGAGTGGAAATTTTGGGAGCAATGCAGGAATTATTTCCCGATTTACCAGCAGTTAATCCTGAAGATTTGGGTGATCTGCGAACTTTAGCTCAAATTATTTCCCATATGAATCATGAGACTCCATTACAGCAAGTTGTAATAGAAAATAATATTATTCCTGAGTTAGAAACAATTCAATCAGTAGAACAAGAATTTTATCTCCAGGAAAAATTGGAGGGTTTGACAACATCCTTTCTTAAAGTCGTTAGCGATAAAACTGGTTATCCAGTAGAAGTATTAGAACTGGAAATGGACTTGGAAACGGATTTGGGGATTGACTCCATTAAACGAGTGGAAATTTTGGGAGCAATGCAGGAATTATTTCCCGATTTACCAGCAGTTAATCCCGAAGACTTGGGAGAAATACGAACTTTGTCTCAAATTGTGGAATATTTAGGTCAACAGTCTGGGGTGAATGAAAAAAAAACTTTGAGCGGAGTCTAGAAGTATTTTCTCCTATTGTTGTAGGTAAAGAAATACAACAAAAGGTTGCAAAACTAAAGTCTTTAAATAGTCCAGATAAATTGGATTTTACCTTGAGTAGCGGGAGTATCTGTTTGATTACAGATGATGGTACTACTGTTAGTGTTCAATTGGCTCAATCTCTGGTAAATCAAGGATGGAAAGTGATTTTACTCAGTTTTCCCGAGTCCATTGTTGAAGAAAAACTTCCACTACCAAAAGGAATTAATCGGGTGTCATTGATAGATATGAGCGAGGAACATTTTAAGCAACAGCTAAGTTGGATTGCAAATAATTATGGTGCAGTAGGTGGATTTATTCATCTAAATCCTTTGAGTATGAGTAATAATACGGCTAAAGTTATTCTGAAGCAAGTATTTTTAATCGCCAAATATCTGCAAAAATCTTTGAATACAGCAGCTAAGAAAGGACGTAGTTGGTTTGTGACTGTATCCCGTCTGGATGGAGAATTAGGTATAGGGAATCAAACAAGTTTTAACCCTATAGGTGGTGGTTTATTTGGTTTGACAAAAACTCTTAATTTGGAATGGGAAAAAGTATTTTGTCGGGCAATAGATATTAGTATTAATTTAGAAACGCAAGTAGTAGTAGACTCGATTATTACTGAACTTTATGACCCAAACAACTTTATCTATGAAGTAGGTTACAGTCCGCAAGGAAGAGTAACTCTAGTAGGTGAGGATGATTTAATTGTAGATAATAGCCATAATTCAATAAGTCAAGATACAGTATTTTTGGTAACTGGTGGTGGTAGAGGAATTACCGCCCAATGTACGATTAAGTTAGCGAAATATTGTCAATGTAAATTTATTTTATTAGGACGTTCTCAACTAAAGGATGAACCAGAATGGGCGAAAAATTATTCTGATGAAATAGAGTTAAAAAAGCAAGCTTTTTCTGTTCTAAATTCTCAAGGAGAAAAACCAAATCCTGCAGAGATTCATAAATTAGTGAGAGAAATTTTAGCTAATAGAGAAATTGAAAATAATTTACAACAAATTAAATTATTAGGAGGACAAGCAGAATATTTAAGTGTTGATATTACCGATAATATCAATTTAGCTTTTAGACTTGATGATGTAGTTGAGAAATTTGGAAAAATAACAGGTATTATTCATGGTGCTGGTATTTTAGCAGATAAGTTGATAGAAAATAAAACTGAAGTAGATTTTGAAAGAGTTTATTCTACCAAAGTTGCAGGATTAGAAAATTTACTAAATTGTGTTAATGAGAATCATATTAAACATTTAATACTGTTTTCCTCCGCTGCCGGTTTTTACGGTAATATTGGTCAATCTGATTATGCCATTGCAAATGAAATTCTGAATAAATTTGCTCATCAATTTAAATATAAATATCCAGAATGTCAGGTTATTTCTTTTAACTGGGGACCTTGGGAAAGTGGAATGGTGACACCAGAATTGAAAGAAGTTTTTGCTCAAAGAGGTATTGAAGTAATTCCGGTTGATGTCGGTACTGATATATTTGTCAATCAAGTTATTGCGGGTAATTCCGATACAGTACAAATTTTAGTTGGTAGTAAATTAGTAACTCCTAGAGTAATCTTAGATTCAGAATTAAAAAGCTATCGCATCAGAGGTAAATTATCTTTAGAAGCTAATCCTTTTTTAAAAGACCATGTAATTGGAAATTATTCTGTATTACCGACGGTATTTGCTTTAGCATGGTTAGCGAATACGGTAGAACAGATATATTTAGGTTATAAATTTTTTAGTTGTGAAAATCATAAGGTATTAAAAGGAATTGTTTTTGATGAAAATTTAGCTGAGGAATATATCCTTGATATCAAAGAAATTAAAAAAGATCATGGGAATGAGATAGATTTGTCAGTTACAGTTTGGAGTAATAATCACAAAGGAAAAGCAAGATATCATTATCAAAGTAATCTGAAATTATTAAATAAAATACCATCACGACCAACTTATGAAGAATTTGATAGCCAGCAGGATAAAAAATTAGTAAATTTATCTCCCTATGATGATGGTACGTTATTTCATGGTAGTGGTTTTCAAGGAATAAAAAAGGTTTTAAATATTGGTAAATCAAAATTGACTGTGGAATGTATCTTACCTAAAGTCAATGATAATTATTATGGACAATTTTCGAGAAAAACATTTAATGCGATTAGTGCAGATATGTCATTTCAATGTATGTTGATTTGGGTGAGATATTTTTATGACTTGGGGAGTTTACCTTTAAAATTTCAAAGAGGTGAATACTACCAAGATATTCCTGATGGGGAAACTTTTTATGTTTCTATGGAAGTACAATCAAGTAGTACTATAAAATTAGTCGCTAATATTACAGTTCACGATGAAAAAGGTAAAATATATTCACAAATATTGGGAGCAGAAGTTACTATCAGTAAACAATTAAATAATCTTTTTCAATCTTATAATGATAATAAAATAGAAAAAATTATATCTTATTGGCATGATTTTCTAGGAGTAAAAAGTTCCATAATTGAATCAATTTATATATCTTTATATAAACATTTTGTTGGCAATATTATTCTAGAAGATGCCGAAGAATTTTATTCTTTGCATCAACAACCAAGATTATATTTAGCAAATCATCAAATAGGAATAGAATCACTTTTATTTACTTTGGCGATGTCAGGATTGTCTCATAGTACTGTTAACACAATAGCAAAAATTGAACATCAGAAAAGTTGGATTGCAGAGTTAAACAATTATATTTATTCTTATCCTCAATTACAAGACCCCAAATTATCTTTTTACTTTGATAGAAGTAAACAAGAATCTATGTTAAATCTATTGAGTTCTATCAAGAACGCTATCTTTGAGAAAAAACGTTCATTACTAGTTCATGTGGAAGGAACCCGCTCTTTAACTTGTCGTCAAGCTGTAACAGATTTAAGTACTGTTTTTATTGATTTAGCATTAGAATTAAATTTGCCGATTATTCCTGTCAAATTTATCGGAGGTTTACCGATTAAACCATTAGAAAAACGCTTAGATTTTCCTATCCACTATACTTATCAAAATTATCATTTAGGAAAAGTAATTTATCCAGTAGATATTAAGCCTATTGCAAACTTAGAGCGCAAAAAATTAATTTTAGAAAGATTAAATAATCTGGGAGGAAAACCAGATACAAGTTTTCCCAATCAACCCGATATGAATTTTGAAAAAGAAGTACAATCATGGATGAAAAGAATGGGGGTATCGGAAATACATGCAGTCTTATATAAGATGCTAGAGAAAATTGATAACCCCAGTCATGTAGTAAAAGCTTTAGTTAAAGGTATCGGTCAAGGAAAACTTTTAGTTTCCAATACTCCTGAAGAATATTGGTTAGGAGAATTTGCTAAATGGTTAAGTGGAAATCAAATAATAATTTCTGTTAATCATAATTAAAAACCATGTTTTTGTGGAAGCATATTAATTTTCCATCTTTGATAATTTAAATAATATGGATAAAATAGCTATTATCGGTTTATCTTGTTTATTGCCAGGTGCCGACAATCCCGAAAAATACTGGCAGAATCTACTTGACAAAAAAGACTTAACCTCATTTGCAACTATCACACAAATGGGAGTAGAGCCAAATATTTTTTATGCGAAACAGAAAGGACATATAGATAAATTTTATTGTCTCAAAGGTGGGTACATTAAAAATTTCACATTTGATGTAAACGGTTATCAAATTCCTTCAGATATCTTACAAGAATTGGATAAAATGTATCAATGGTCGCTATACGTTGCCAAACAAGCCTTAGAGGATAGCGGTTATTTGGCAAATAAATCAGTTTTATCAAAATGTGGCGTCATTTTGGGAAATCTTTCCTTTCCTACCCATAAATCTCATCACTTATTTGCTCCTATTTATGAGCAATCAATTAACTCTGCACTACAAAAACTTTTATCAATTCCAGATTTTAAGTTAAAAAATATCACCCAAAAAGTCTCTAATCTGAATGGTTATATTTCTGGCTATCCAGCATCTTTAATTGCTCAAGCATTGTCTTTATCAGGAGTAAATTTTTCTCTTGATGCAGCCTGTGCTTCATCCCTTTATAGCATCAAACTAGCTTGCGATTATTTGTCAGCAGGTAAAGCTGATTTGATGTTAGCTGGTGCTGTTAGTTGTGCATACCCATTATTTATCAACATGGGGTTTTCCATCTTTCAAGCATATCCAGAAAACAATCAATGCTTACCATTGAATAAATCATCGGGGGGATTAATTGCTGGTGAAGGTGCAGGAATGGTAGTTCTGAAGCGCTATGAAGATGCTCTAGAAGATGGCGATCGCATTTATGGGACAATCAAAGGTATTGGTTTATCAAACGATGGTAAAGGCAAATTTGTTCTGCAACCTAATTCTAAGGGACAAATTCTTGCTTTTGAAAGAGCTTATAAAAATGCCAATATAAATCCTAATACCGTTGAATATATCGAATGTCATGCTACGGGTACCCCGGTCGGAGACATTGCAGAGTTAAACTCAATGGAGACATTTTTTAGTCAATATAATCATTCTCCCTTATTGGGTTCAGTTAAATCAAATTTAGGTCACTTGCTGACGTCTGCGGGTATTGCAAGTTTAATTAAAGTAATTTTAAGTTTTAATAAAAATATTATTCCTCCGACTATTAATATTACTGAAACATTAAAATCGCATCAAGGAAATATTGGAGGAGAAAATATTGTTACTTCACCTATTGCTTGGAAACAAAATCATAAACGTGCTGGAGTGAGTGCATTTGGTTTTGGAGGTTGTAATGCTCATTTAATCTTAGAAAGTAATTACTCTTCCATTTTATTAAAAGAGAAAGAAAATAAAAAATCAATTGAAAAACTAGTAAACGAGAAGCAATCAACAAACCAAAAATTAGCAATTATCGGTATGGATGCATTTTTTGGGGGTTGTGATGGTCTAGATGCTTTAGATTACACCATCTATGAAGGGAAACAAAATTTTATCTTGCTACCTACTCAAAGATGGCAAGGTATTGAAACAGAAACAGAATTACTAAAAAACTATGGTTTTAATACAGGGAAAGCACCTCAAGGAGCATATATAAAAGACTTTTATTTTGATTTTATTCGCTTTAAAATTCCCCCCAAAGAAGAAGACCAATTAATCCCACAACAGCTATTAATTCTCAAAGTTGCAGATAGAGCAATTCAAGATGCAGGTTTAAAAATGGGAGGTAATGTTGCGGTTATTATCGCAATGGAAACTGAACTAGCTTTACATCAATATCTAGGAAGAATAGATTTATCTTGGCAAATCAAAGAAACTCTTGAGCAAGCTAATATTAATTTATCTTGTGATGAAATTACAGAATTAGAAAAAATCACTAAAGATAGCCTTCATCCAGCAGCAGGAGTTAACCGATACACTAGCGTGATTGGTAATATAATGGCGAGTAGAATTGCTGCTTTATGGGATTTTTCAGGAGCCGCTTTTAGTATCTCTGCTGGCGAAAATTCGACTTTTAGAGCTTTAGAAGTTGCTAAATTAATGTTAACAAATCATGATGTTGATGCTGTAGTAATTGGTGCTATAGATTTATCAGGAGGAGTAGAAAGTGTATTATTACGCCAGCAATTTGCTGCAATTAATACAGGAATCAATACCCTTAGCTTTGATGAAAATGTTAATGGTTGGATGGTGGGTGAAGGTGCGGGTGCAATTGTTTTAAAGCGCTATCAAACAGCTAAAGATGAAAAAGATAGAATTTATGCTGTAATTGATGCATTTTCTCTGATTCAAAATAATCATCAAGATAAATCTCCAGAATTTGTTAAACAAGCTTGTAAAAAAGCATTTGAAAATTTAGATATTAATCCAAAAGATATTGGGTATTTAGAAGTATTTGGTAGCGGTATTCCCCAAGAAGATGAAGCAGAAATTAAAGGAATACTACAAGCATATCAACAATTGCCTAGAACTAATAGAGATAATCATGGTTCTGAATTAACATGCTGCATTGGTAGCATTAAAACGAATATTGGACATACCCATGCAGCATCAGGAATAGCTAGTCTAATTAAAACTGTACTATGTTTATATCATCGCTACATTCCAGCAACTCCTAACTGGAATCAACCAAAGCATTTAGAGTTATGGAAAGATAGCCCCTTTTATGTGACGACAGAATCAAGAACTTGGTTTTTAGAAACAAATCAAACTAAAAGAATAGCAGCGATTAATGGATTAGGAATTGATAATACTTATGCTCATTTAATTTTGTCAGAAGAAATCAGTCAGAAAGTACGTCCAAAAAACTATTTACAAAACAAGCATTGTTATCTTTTTCCTATAGCTGCTAATAATTGTGAGGATCTAATTAAACAAATTAATAATTTAAAACGTGATACTGCTCATGATCATAATCTATCTATATTAGCAACAAATATATATCATTCTTTTCAAAAATCTATTAATAAAAAATATAAGTTAACTTTAATTGCCCGCAATCAAAATGAACTACTTCAAGAAATTAACTTAGCAGTTGAGGGAGTCAATAAAGCATTTGAGGAGAAAGGAGAATGGAAAACTGTTTTAGGTAGCTATTTTATAGCTAACCCCCTAGGCAAGCAAGGAAAAGTTGCTTTTGTTTATCCGGGTATGGGAAGCTCTGATATTGGATTGGGAAAAGACATTTTTCGACTATTCCCACAAATTTACGAAACCTTTTCTAATTTAGCAACAAATATAAGTCAAGTATTATACCAAAGAAAGACTTATCCAAGAAGCTTAATCAAAATCGACAAGCGATCGCAAGCTAAAAAAATAGAAGACTTCTTTGTTGACGGAGTTGCAATGTGTCAATCTGGCATTAGTTTATCAGTATTGTATACTCTAATCCTCAGAGATTGCTTTCAAATTCATCCAGAAGTTGCCTTTGGATATAGCTTAGGTGAAGCTAGTGGAATGCTATTTGCTTTGGGAGTATGGCAAGAAAAATATCATACCTATGCACCCAACTCAACTGTTGCTTTAACAGCATCACCTTTATTTAAAACTGCATTATGTGGAGACTGTACTACAGGTCGTAATTTTTTCGGATTACCTATAAATCCTAGACAAGGAGAAGATAAATTTTGGATATCCTATCTAATTAAAGAATCAGTTTTAAAGGTAAAAGAAGTTATTAAGCAAGAAGAAAAAGTTTATATAACTTTTATCAATACTTTCCAAGAAATTGTAATAGCTGGCGAACCATTAGCCTGTTTAAGGATTATCAAAAAACTAAATTGCCGTTACATAGCTATTAATTTTGATAGCATTTTACATTCACCCATAGCTAAAGATGAGTATGATAAATTAGTTGAATTGCACACTATGCCTATTCAGAATATACCCAATATTAAATTTTATTCTGGAATTGACTGCAATCCACTGAAGCTTGATATAAACTCTCTTGCTCATAACTCTGCAAAATTGTGCTGTCAAACTATAAATTTTCCCCAACTGGTTAATCAAGTTTATCAAGATGGAGCCAGAATTTTTATTGAGATAGGAGCTAAGAATAATTGTTCTCGATGGATAGGTGAAATACTTCAGGATTCTAATCATCTTGCTATATCAAGTAATCATAAAGGTATTGATGATTACACCACAATTATTAGGCTTTTAGCAAAGCTCATCAGTCATGATGTTCCCGTAGATTTATCGCCCATATATACTGACAAAATACAGAAAGATTCTCAAGGTAAATCAATTATCAAAAAAGTAACGTTAGGAGGACAGTTAATTAAATCTAGTATATTCACTCCAGAAAATAAGAAGAAATTTAAAAGCAAAGTATTACAAACCTATAATCATTTTAATTCAAATAGAAAAAATGTTAAACAATGTATGAATATTCCATCTAATTCAGTTAATAAACAACTAGAGAATCTGAAAATACTTCAATTGCAAATTTCTGTATCTCAGCAATTAATTAACCAAAATCTGACTCCAGAAGAAGAAGCTAATAATATTGAGCATGGGACTCAGAAAGTTGAAAATCAAATCAAAGCTTATACTAAATCATCAAATATTGTCTGGGATGAAACCGATTTACTAGAATTTGCACGAGGGAATATTACAAATGTTTTTGGAGAAGATTATCAAATTATTGATTCTTATACTCGCAGAGTTAGACTTCCCTTACCACCTTATCTTTTAGTTAGTCGAGTTACCAAAATTAATGCTAAGAAAGGTGAATTTCGACCTTGTTCTCTTACTACTGAGTATGATATCCCTAACAGTGCTTGGTATTCAGTTGATGGTCAAGCTCCTGGATGTATTGCAGTAGAATCAGGACAATGCGACTTATTGCTAATTAGTTACTTAGGAATTGATTTTGAGAATAAAGGAGAATTAGTGTATCGACTCCTCGATTGTACTCTAACCTTCTTAAATGAGTTGCCAAAAGAAGGAGATACTTTACGCTACGATATCAAAATTAATTCCTTTGCCAAAAGTGGTGATAACTTATTGTTTTTCTTTAGTTATGAATGCTTTGTTAAAGAAAAAATGATTCTCAAAATGGATGGTGGATGTGCTGGTTTCTTCTCCGATCAGCAATTAGAACAAGGCAAAGGTATAATTGTTTCAGATAAAGAAAAAACTGAAATAAAACAAATTCAAAAACAAAAATTTGAACCCTTATTAGTCTGTACTAAATCCAGTTTTAATCAAACGGATATTCAAAACTTAACTCAAGGTAATTTAGCAGATTGTTTTGGTGATCATTACTATCAGTATGGTTTAAATCCTTCCCTACGTCTTCCCCCTCAGAAAATTCTCATGATAGATAGAATTACATCTATTGATCCTATAGGAGGAAATTGGGGTTTAGGATTAATTGTTGCAGAAAAAAATCTTGAACCAGAACATTGGTATTTTCCCTGTCACTTTAAAGATGATCAAGTATTAGCAGGTTCATTAATATCGGAAGGTTGTAGTCAAATATTACAGTTTTATCTGCTCTTTTTAGGATTGCATACCTGTACTATAAATGCTCGCTTTCAACCTATTTATGGACTTCCGCAAATGGTACGCTGTCGCGGACAAGTAACTCCTATTTCAGATAAACTAATCTATCAAATGGAAGTTACTGAAATTGGGTTAACCCCCCATCCCTATATTAAATGTAATGTCGATATTATCTTACAAGATAAAATTGTTGTTAAATTTGAAAAATTAGGTTTACAGTTAATTGAAAAAAATCCTGTTGATTCATCTTTAATTGATTACAGAGATAATTTCAAAACCCCACCAAAAATAACAGTTAAAAAGCCTGCTTTATTGACAGAGGAACAAATACAAGAATTTTGCACGGGTTCAGTAGAAAAATGTTTTGGGAAAGAATTTGCATTTTATAGTAATGGTAGAGTAAAAGCTTCTAGAATGCCAAATACTCATCTGAATTTAGTAAGCCGTGTTTTAGAGGTCAAAGGAGAGCGTCATAAACTTGAAAAAGGCTCCACTATTATTACAGAATATGATGTACCTAATTTTCCTTGGTATTACCTTCAAAATTCTTCTGAAACCATTCCCTACTCAATTTTAATGGAAATAGGCTTACAACCTTGTGGCTTTCTTTCTGCTTACTTAGGAACCACTTTACTATATCCAGATAGTAGTTTATATTTTCGCAATCTTGATGGACAGGGAACAGTTTTTAAAGATATAGATATTAGAGGGAAAACCATTACAAATACTGCAACTTTGATTTCTTCAACCAATGTACGAGGAATGATTCTGCAAAGTTTCACTTTTCAACTAGTTTGTGAAAATGAAATATTCTATCAAGGGGAAGCATTATTTGGTCATTTTAGTCCCGATGCTTTAGCTAATCAAGTTGGATTAGATAGCGGTAAAAATGTTCTTCCTTGGTACAAAAAAGAAAATAGTTTAAATCTTCCCAAAATTGATATTGATTTACGAGCTCAAACTAGTCGAAATAAATATTATCAAATTAATCCCAATCAACCTTATTATCGTTTAGCAAAATATCAATTAGATTTACTTAATGAAGTCAAAATAATTGCAAAGGGAGGAAAATATCAACAAGGATATATTTATGGGAGAAAAGACGTTAAATCTACTGATTGGTATTTCAAATGTCATTTTTATCAAGACCCAGTAATGCCAGGTTCTTTAGGAATAGAGGCAATGTTACAAGCAATGCAAGTTTATGCATTAAATCTTGACTTAGGAAAATATTTTAAATCACCGCGTTTCATCCAACTTGTTGAGAATAGAACTATTTGGAAATATCGGGGACAAATTCCTCCCAATCACCCAGAAATGTATTTAGAGGTTCATATTGCTAAAGTTGATATTCAATTGAAAAAAATTACAATAATTGCAGATGCAAGCTTATGGAAACCAAATATGAGAATTTACGAAGTTAAGGATTTAGCTATTTGTTTAATGGAATCAGATTAATCAAAAAGTTGATTTTGATTTCCTTTCTGAGGAGCTTTCTTTTGAGATATTTATATCAGCTCCATCAATAATATGCTATCACAACCCAATGACTTGAATTGATTATCTAAAAAATGATGAACAATACTAAGTTTGATAAAAACACGCGTATCGTAATAATAGGTGCTGGTGCAGCAGGTCTATCGGCAGCCAATGCTTTGAAACAAAAAGGATATGAAGATATCACTATTTTAGAAAAATTAGATAGACCAGGAGGTAAATCTCTTTCTTTCTTTGTTGATGGTCGTTCTTATGAATTAGGTACAAATTTTCTTGCTCCTTATTATAAAAATACGTTTAAATTATTTAAGGAATTTAACTTAGATTATCAAAGATTCACACAAAAAGTACAGTTTTTTAATACCGATGGTTCAGTCATTGAATTCAAAAAAATGAAAGATTGGACTACGGTCGTTAAAATATTGTGGGAAATTCTATTTATTTTTCCGGTAATAACTTTCAAATATAGAAAAATTTATCAGCCTGGATTTTCTAATATCCCATCTGAACTTTATCAACCATTTTCTACTTTTTGTCGTTCTCATCAAATAACAAATATATATTCATTTGTAAAAAAGATAATTACTAACTTTGGTTATGGTTATTCTGATGATATCTCTACTGCATATTTTTTTAAATATCTGAGATTAAGTTTATTAATATCATTCTTTTTTAGAAGAAAAAATATATTCCCCGAACAAGGGTGGGGAAATATATTTTCAGAAATATCTAAACATTTTCACGTGATTTATAATCAAAATATTATCAAAATTACTAGAAATGAAAAAATTGTAATTCAGACTGAAACAGAAATATATGAGTTTGATAAAATAATTATTGCTTGCCCTTTGGATAATTTTATTAATATCGTAGATATAAGTCCAAAAAGTAAAGATTTACTATCTAAAATAGAATATCACGACTACTACTGTTTAGCCTTTGCAGTAGATAATCTACCTAATATAAATAAGGCTTATATTGTTGGAGATAACCAACTGAAGGAAAATCAACCTTCTTTATTATGTTGGTGGAGAAGATGGATAGATAGCAATATTTGTACATTTTATACAATTGCTAATCCTAAAGATAGCGCAGAAAAAGTCGAATCAAAAATAAAAGCAGATATTGAAAAGTTAGGTGGTAAAATTATCGAAAAATACTATATTAAAAAATGGAAATATTTTCCTCATGTTAGTCCTGAAGTTATGCAAGATGGTTTTTACGAAAAACTAGAAAAATGTCAAGGGAAAAATAATACATACATAACAGGAGAAATAATGAATTTTTCCTTGGTTGAAAGTGTTATTGAATATTCTAAATTTTTGATAGAAAAATATTTTTAGGTAACAATGAGGAAAATTCACCTACTATGTCAATAAAAGATAAAATACAATTCTCTACTTATCCTAATAAAAATATAGTTTGGATTGGTTCTGAAGATGGAATTGCTTTTGATAGTCAAGATATTAAATCTAAACTATTAAATCTAGATAAAGCTTGTTATTTTGTCATAAAAAATGGTCTAGTCGGGGTTACTAATGAAGGTTATTTAGATAATCTTAATAATAGTCATTCTCAAAAAATTGAAATCTTAACTGCAACTACCCCTTTACTTCCTCAACAGTTGGGTGACTCTAGTTTTTTAGACTTTCATAAAGTTAAATATCCCTATATGACAGGTGCAATGGCTAATGGTATTGCTTCAGAGGAATTAGTGATTGCATTAGGTAAAGAAAATATCTTAAGTTCCTTCGGTGCTGCTGGTTTAATACCCAATCGAATTGAAACAGCAATAATAACTATCCAAGATGCTTTACCAAATCAACCATATTGTTTTAATTTAATTCATAGTCCTAATGAATTAGCAATTGAAAAAGCAACAGTTGATTTATATCTTAAATATGGTGTCACTACCGTAGAAGCTTCAGCATTTCTAGATTTAACCCCTAACATTGTTTATTATCGAGCAGTAGGTTTAAATCTCAATTCAGAAAATCAAATCGAAATTAAAAATAAAATTATAGCAAAAATTTCCCGTCGAGAGATTGCAAAGAAATTCCTCGAACCAGCACCAGAAAAAATACTCAAGAAATTAATATCTCAAGGATTAATTACACAATTACAGGCAAAATTAGCCTCTCAAGTACCTGTGGCTGATGATATTACTGTAGAAGCCGATTCTGGAGGTCATACAGATAACCGTCCCTTAGTTTGTCTCCTACCTTCTATCATTGCACTAAGGGATGAAATTCAAGCAAAATATAATTATCAAACTCCTGTTAGAGTAGGTGCTGCTGGAGGAATTGCAACACCTCAATCTGCATTAGCTGCATATATGATGGGTGCAGCTTATGTAGTAACGGGTTCGGTTAATCAATCATCCCTTGAAGCTGCTGCTTCTGAGCATACCAAAAGATTACTCGCTCAAACACAAATGGCTGATGTCATCATGGCTCCGGCTGCTGATATGTTTGAAATGGGAGTTAAACTGCAAGTATTGAAGCGGGGTACTATGTTTGGAATGCGATCGCAAAAACTTTTTGACTTGTATAGAAACTATAATTCGATTGAAGAAATTCCAAAGTTAGAACGAGAGAAACTAGAAAAACAAATATTTAGAAGAAATTTAGAAGAAATTTGGCAAGATACTGTTACTTATTTTAACCAACGAGACCCCCAACAAATTACCAGAGCAGAAAACAATCCCAAACGCAAAATGGCTCTGATTTTTCGCTGGTATTTAGGACTTTCCTCTCGCTGGTCTAATACTGGAGAAAAAGGTCGTGAAATAGATTATCAAATTTGGTGTGGACCTGCAATGGGGGCTTTTAATAATTGGGTACAAGACTCTTATTTAGCAGAACCAAACAATCGTAGTGTTGTAGATATTGCTTATCATATTATGATTGGCTCCACTTATTTATACCGACTACATAATTTGAAACTACAAGGAATGTTCATACCTACCAAATACTGGAATTATTGCCCAGATCCTTTTTGTTAACCGTGTTCGTGAAACCGCTTATACTTCCCTAGACAATGATGCAAAGGGAGAATATCTAAATACTGAGAATTATGGAGACAGCTGTAGATCAATTTTGGTATCTGATATCAGATGCGCTCTCACTAAACCCTAATTTTTAAATTAATCTGTAAATTAATCTGTAAATTAATCTGTAAATTGTTCTCTACAAACGGTCTAAGAATTGATCATATTTTTTAATAAATATAGGTACTGCTTTACAGTTCCTTTAAAATTAACTCGTAGCTGAACTGAAGAGGATAAATTTATGTCACTCTTGCACTTAAATCGTTCTGTGTTGACCTTTCATGTACGGGAAATAGTTGAGCAAGGACATAGAGGTAATACATTCGCATTATTAGGATTAGGGGCAATGATTTTGGCTCCTAGTTTATTTCCCGCAGTTGCAAAAACCAGTAGACCCCTTGTTAAGGCTGCTATTAAAGGTGGTTTGTCTCTTGTAAATACAGATATTAACTTAACTCAAAAATCAAATTAGATATTTCCCAAAAAAATTAAGAATTGAAAAGAATTGAATAATTCTGCTTCTTGTAAATCCAGCTGTATTAATAGAAATTTTCTCATTTTCAATACCCATCAACCTACAAAAACTATTTTCCCTCGTAAAAGGTTGTCTTTTTTTGGAGTTGGGTAAAAAAGAAATCTGTAGATAGGTTGACTCATAGTTGCTAAAAAAGATTTATTACATAAATCCAAATAAAACTATACAATTCGCAATTTTATTTGGTGAAAATATCTTGTAAAATTTTCACCATGTTATCCCGTACCCGTCAAAGAACATCATCTCAAAAAGCTTTATCATTGCCCCCTGACACTGAGCTTGTGGGGTTAGTTTTTGATGTCGTGCCAGCTGGTAATTCTATTGTATTTCCAGAATATACGAAAGGACTGCATGCTTGGTTTTTAGACCAAGTGCGTCAGTCAAATCCGGAGTTGTCAGCATATTTACATGATGGAGAGTCAGAGAAACCTTTTACTATTTCTCGTTTGTCGGGAGAGTTTTTAAATACTGGTAAACATTTACATCTATCATCTACATCTGAGTATCGCTGGTATCTATCAGTATTATCATCGCAAGTTACACAGTGGTTGAGCAGTTGGTTAGAAAATCTGCCATCAATTATTGATTTACGCAGTGCACCTCTACAAATTAAGTCGGTGAATTTTGCTCACCCACCTACCACCTATGCCAAATTATTACGAAAGCGAGTTCAGAAAACTATATCTTTGAATTTTATCAGTCCTACTAGTTTTCGTCGTAAAGGACATCATTTTCCTCTACCTTTACCCTTCAATATTTTTCAAAGCTATTTGAGAAGATGGAATGATTTTTCAGGTAATCCTGTCAAGCATCGTGATTTTTTAGAGTGGGTAGATTCAAATATAATTATTATCAGTCACCAACTTTCCACCACAAAAGTAGCTGCGGGTAAAAGGGGTTCTGTGACTGGTTTCACTGGTGTAGTGGAGTTCGGATTTTCCAAAGATGCATCGAATACACCTAATTATGTAAAGTTAGTTAACGCACTCAGTCAGCTTGCTCCTTATTGTGGTACAGGTCATAAAACAACATTTGGTTTAGGACAAACTCGTTTGGGTGAAAAATCTACACAACGGAATTCTCTGAGTACATCAGAAACAGTTTTAGCAAAAAGAATTTCTCAGCTTACCGACATTTTAATGTCAAAGCAAAAACGTACCGGAGGCGATCGCGCAATTTCGGTATGTCAAAAAAGAGCTGTTATTCTAGCACGTCGGGAAATGGGAGAGTCTTTAGCTGATATTGCGACAGATTTAGAAATACCTTACGAAACTGTAAAAACCTATGCAAAGTTAGCTCGTCGAGTCCTCAGAGGTGAATGAAGGTAGTTTTTATTTTCAAGTTCTAATATCTTGATTTGAAATATTTATCCACTCTTCACAGTTGACACTGCACTTTTGACCAATAATCAATCACAAAAAACCTGTATTCCATCTTCTACTACAGACACTTGTACTGATGTTCCTTCTGATAAAAGTGTGTCAGTCATGGTTCGAGCGTGAATTTCTCTACCGGAAGAGGTTTCTAAGCAATATCGGTACTCTCTTCCTAGAAACCTCCGACTGCGGATTTTTATCTGAGCGTCTGCATCCGGTGTTAAAATAAGGCTTTCTTGACGAATCATTAATTCCCCTATTTTTTGGCTATGATTCTGTTCAATCCGAAAACTCCCAATCTCTGTTTCCCACATATTACCTTGACGATGAGCGGGCAAAAAATTAGCTTGAGTTACAAACTCAGCAATAAATTTTGATGCAGGATGAGTGTAAATATTTTCGGGAGTATCAATTTGTTCTAAGTTTCCTTGTCGCATAACACCGACAATATCAGAAATTGCTAGAGCTTCTTCTTGGTCATGAGTCACAAATATGGCAGAAGTCCCCGCAGCTTTGAGGATATCTCGAATTTCTTCTCTCAATTGCAATCTAACTTGGATATCAAGATTACTCAGAGGTTCATCTAATAGCATTAGTTTGGGTCTGGGTGCTAAACCACGAGCTAGAGCAACTCGTTGTTGTTGTCCTCCGGAAAGTTCATAAGGGTAACGATTTTCTAATCCTTCGAGTTTTACTAGTTGTAGTGCTTCAGATACCCTTTTTTTAATAGATGTTTTATCTAAAGAAAGCAAACCAAAACTAACATTTTCTGAAACTGTCAAATGAGGAAAGAGTGCATAATCTTGAAATACTATACCAACATCGCGTTTTTCTGGGGGTATTTTATTATTTGAGTCTGATACTATTTGCTCATCGATTTTTACTGTTCCTTTTTCTGGTTCCTCAAAACCAGCAATAATTCTCAAAAGAGTCGTTTTACCACAACCAGAAGGTCCTAGCAATCCTAAAATATCTCCCTGTTGGAGTTGAAGAGAGACGTTGTTAACTGCGGGTTCTTTACTGTCGGTAAATAATTTGTTTATATTTTCTAAGCGGAGAATTGTTTTTTTCATCTGTTTATATTTTCTCAGGGTAGTTATTATCTCTATAAATAAATACAGATAAATTAATGGATGTCTTGTATCTAATCGTACAAGTACTTAGACAGAATTAATTGTATATTGACATTGCGTTAGCTAGCGCTATGCTCCGCAAACGCGTAGCGTGTCTGTTCGCTGAAAGCCGTTCCGTAGGAAAGGACAGGAACCTAGGATAAGCGGTTTCACAAGCAGAATACGTCTTGAGCGTAGCTATGCCGTCAGGCTTTACGCAAGGGCTTGAGGAATTTAGAATGTTAAATTAATTTTGTATGTTAAATTAATTTTGTACGACTACTTAAATCAACAAAAAATTTATATATATTTGCTTAGTTATATAATTATTGATTTTTTAAACTTTACTATTTATAACCCAGACGAAATGTTTAATTAATGCAGTCATAGGTAGTCATAGTCATAGGTAGTCATAAGGGTTATCAAAGGTTTAAATTAGAGCTTAAGGAGAATAGTAAATAGGAAAAAACCTGAGCTTTCGTAAGTAGAAAATTAAGCGATCGCTCCGCGCAAACCTTTTAGGGTTATAGCTTACGGTGAGTATTATTGTTTTATTAAACCCCGAAAGAACTAATCCCTAAAAAAGTATTACATAACTCAATACTGAATAGTAAATAGTAAATAAATAGATGATACTGCTTCTGACTATATTACACCCAACCTTATACCAGAAAGATACTCCCGTTTTGCTCTAAGATTACCTATCAAAATTTTTCCCTCACTTCCTCCCTCTCTCACTATCTCAATTATTTAGGTAATCTTTCACCCGGAAAGGAGTAGTTATTCTCCATTATAATTGACATTACCATTAACATTTCAATTAATACTTTTATCTAGTTTTTTCCTGAGACAATACAAGCATTGTAGAAGTCATGGATACTAATAGTATTGCGATTGAAGCAGCAGCAGCATCTGCAAAGTCTAAATTTTCTGTAGCTTTCCAGATTTCTACTGCTAAGGTGTCGAATTCTATCGGAGATAATAACATGGTTGCGGGTAGTTCTTTCATTGCCGTGAGAAAGACTAATACTGCTCCGGTTATCACACCTGGACTAACTAGAGGTAAAGTAATTTTTCGGAAGGTTTGTAGAGAAGATTGACCCAAACTACGTGAAGCTTCTTCTAATTGAGGATTTACCTGTAATAAAGAAGTGCGGACTCCTCCTACTGACTGCTGTAAAAATAGTACCAAATATGCAAAAATCAACATTGGTAAAGTTTGATAAAGCACAGGTAAATAATTAGCCCCAAAAAATACTATTGATAAGGCAACAACTATTCCCGGTACTCCAAAACAGATATATGTCGCACGTTCAATTATGGCAATAACTTTATTTGGGAAGCGTACTGATAGGATAGCAATTGGTAAAGCAAATAGAGTCGTTACTAATGCTGCTAAACCTGCTGCAATGATTGAATTTAATGTGGGTGAGACTAAATCAATAAATTCATGCTCTACAGTAAATCCCTGAATTAACCAAAATAATGTGGTTGTCACAGGTAATACTAATCCGAAAAAGGTAATTGTACAGCAAAAAATCAGAGCTGGTACTTTCCAAACTCCCAACTTGACTATCTTAGTAGAGTATAGAGATTTAGAACTGCGAGTATAGTAAGCTGCACGAGACCTGACCCTATATTCAAGCCATAACATTAACATAACGATAAAAACTAGTACCAGAGATAAAACCGCAGCTGCATCTCGGTTAAAACTGGCTTGATATTGGACAAAAATTGCCTGAGTAAAAGCATCAAATCTCATTAAGGAGGGAGTTCCAAAGTCTCTTAATGCATAGAGTGCTACTAATAAACCCCCAGCAACTAACGATGGGTATAACTGCGGTAATATTACTTTAAAGAAAGTCTGTTTACTGTTATATCCCATACTGCGAGCAGCATCTTCTAAGGAAGGATCTAAGCCTTGTAATCCCGAACGCAAACTTAGAAGCATGTAGGGATAGGTAAACAAAGTTAATGCCATTATTGTCCCGGTCCAACCGTAAATGGATGGTAATTCTTCTACTCCTAATGGTTCTAATAATAACTGTAGAAAACTACCCCTGGGTGCAAAAGCCGCAATTAATGCAAAACTTCCCACATAACTAGGAACAGCTAAAGGTAATGTTGTAATTACCAACCAAAAACGTCGTCGAGGTAAGTCAGTACGGGTGGTTAAGAATGCTAAAGGTATAGAAATCAAAGCAGAGAATAATGCTACAACTATCATCATTCCCAGGCTGTTAGATAAGATTATTAAATTGCGGGGACGAGTAATTAACTCCCTAAATTCCTCCCCTCCTACAAACAATGTCCGAAATCCTAAATATAGCAGGGGTAGAGCGATGGCGATCGCCACCACCACTGCTGCTATTGTAAGAGGTAATGGGGGACGATTCGCCTTTGACATTAAATTACTCCGGCTTGTTGTAATAACTTTAAGGTACGTTCTAAGGTGTGTAGCTTAGTTAAGTTAATACGTGGAGATTTGAGTTTGGATAAAGGTATTTGTCCTTTGGGTGATTTCATACCTTTACGTAGAGGATACTCTTTGGTTTTATTTGCAAAGAATGATTGAGATTTACGAGTTAGTAGATAGTTAATAAAACGTTCCGAGTCTCTTCTTTGGTCAGTGGTTCTTAATACTGACACACCCGCAACATTAATCATTGCACCTGCATCATAACGGGTAGAGTGATGAGCAACAGGAAATCTAGGATTAGTTTTCTTGAATCTAGCTAAATAGTAATGGTTGACGAGTCCGAGATGAACTTCACCTCTTCCTAAAGCCTTTACAATTGCTGAGTTTTTAGGATAAACTTTCGCACCATTAGCCTTCATGGCTTTTAACCAATTTAATGTCTTTTTGTTACCATACATTACCCGCATACCGGTAACAAAAGACTGAAAAGAACCATTCGTAGGTGCCCAAGCTACCTTACCGCGCCATTTTTTCTGAGTCAATTCCCAGATAGACCTTGGTAACTGACTTTTTTTGACTAAATTAGTATTGTAATCAATAACGCGAGCACGTCCAGAAATACCAATCCAATTTCCACGGGGAGAACGATAACGGTTAGGAACTTTTGTTAAAGTCCGGATGGGAATAGATAGAGTGCGCTTTCTTCTTTCCAAAGCACCCAAAGCACCAGCATCCTGTGCAAAGAACAAATCTGCACGGCTATTTTTCCCTTCTTCTAGAAGAGCGATCGCTAGTTGTGAGGTTTTACCGTAGCGTACTTTAATATCTAAGTTTAAATCCTTTCTAGCCTGTTTAATTAAAGGACCAATTAGCTTTTCACTTCTACCAGAGTAGATAACTAAAGTCTTACGACGTTGTGCATTTGCTACTTCTGTTCCCCAGTTCCAGCCAGTAAGGGTTAATCCAGTAGTTATAGCGGCTAATCCCACTGAGAAAATAGAGCGTCCTATCTTAGACCTCATCATAGAATATATACTCCAGTAAAAAACTAAGTTAATAAGCGAGCATTTATGGAATCTCGGATTGTGTATTAATTATTTGCACCAATGGTAATTAATACACTTTCTTCTCTATATAAAACTAACCAAATGAGCAGCGATCGCTAAGACAGTATTTTAATAAAAGTACTTTTCAACAGCACTTCTATCACAATCACAGATAAATCTTTTTCTTTTCAAAAAACTGGAGAAAATCAAGTAGTTAATTGTTAAACAATCAATGACTACTCAAAAATCATAACCTCACCCTGAAATCAGACTAAAAACAATACAGAATTACGCTTTTGGGTTAGTATGTGGACAGATATAATTCCATCAAACTACTTATCCCACTTGCAACTTCACTTAACGACTAAAATTAACGATAACATTTATCAATAAGTCTGTAATGCATGAAAAATACATTCTCACTAAGAGTTTAACTTCTATTTATGCTTCAATAAAAGTCAAAAAAATTATCTATTTAACTTCGTGAAGAAAAGAATTAGCCAAAAATAGGCTAATAAAAACAAAATACTTAAAGCACACCAAGCATACCAAGCTATTTCGCCTTGATTAACTAATGCCAAATGCAAGATAAGTAAAAATAGAGCTAAATAAGTTAACCTATGTAAGCTTTTCCAATTCCTACCAAATTTACGAATACTCCACTTATTAGAAGTAATCATCATTATACTTAAAATAACAATACTTCCCAGTCCTGTAAAATATTTAGTCAAAGTATCTATACTAAATAAATTGATATTATGTTCGTATACTATTAAAAATCCATGGCAAATTGAGAAAAAAAAGCAAATTATCCCAGCTTTTCTACGATTTTTCAGAAGCCATCTTCGCAAATATGATTGTTTCCAACCAGAAAGGAAAAGTAAGAAATTATTAGGCAGCAACGTAGCTATATAAGCTATTAAACCGATATACCCAGTTATCGACTCCTTAGCAATATCGATTGTCATACTTAAATTGTCATACTTAAGTTTATAGAGGTTACTTAAGTATAATAATCAACCTAGTGAAAATCGACGACAATTGAAACAAACTATTAACTAGCTTTTACTTTAATCAAACTAATAGACCATCTTATCAACCCACAGGTAAACGAGCAGGAAGAAGGCTGATTGCCGCCACAGCAATATATATTAAAGCAAAACGGGTTTCTAACATAGCTACATGCATAAACCTAGCTTGACAATACCATTCTCGAAAACAGATAACAGTAATAAATTTAATGACAGCAATACTAAAAGCTAAGGCAGTAACTAAATTTAACCACCCAAGTATGTAAAATACCGTGACAATCAAACTTGCCAGTAAATGATAAACTACACCCAAACTCAAAGAACTGGTTTTCTTGCGTCGCAACTTAATAGTAAAAATAGCACTGCTGAAAAACAGTGTATTCAGTATCCATACTGCTCCAACCTGAAATATTTTCTCCTCCGACAAACTTCCCCCAGTCGCAATATAGGCTAAAGGAGATGATAAACATATAGCAGCAAATACAGCTAACTCATTCCCAATAGACTTATGTTTTTGCTTAACAACAGCGATCACATCAACAATTAGTACTAATAGTATCAACCCGTAAACCCAGATTAAATCTGGAAAACGCATCCATAACCAAAACCCTATAGTCAAACTGATAGTTCCATAAATTCCAGTCCAAAGTATAAATCGAGGCTTAATACTACTTCTTCTCTTGATTTGTACAACTAAAGGGTGCTCTACTTGTAGAGCAAAAAAAGCGGCAGTTAATGCGATTGTTGTACAATAATTCCAAGCCTGAGCAAGAGATGCTCCTATAATAAAAGAGCCAAATAGAACGATTAGAACGCCATGTTCTGGAGAAAAGGTCGGACGCGACAGGTCTCGAAAATTAATATTAGTATTAGTTTGGTGAATCCCTGAAGCTTTAGCTAATCCAATCATGCTCGATATCTAATTTCTCAATGAGTTACTTCTGTGGTAAGACGAACACTATGTTCATCCCTCTGTAAGTTTTGCGATCTATAAAAATAGATAAAGGTAAAAATATCTTTACATTAGCTATAGTTATGAGTTTTATATTTACTCATTTGATATTTATTGTCAATAGTTAAAAAATATTATCTTAATAGCTTATATGAAAAAATCAGATATGTTTCTGCTCTTAGAGATACAACAGACTAGATATGTATAGTCATAATTTATACGTTTTAAGTCTTGCGAAGGTAAGTTCGGGTAAGTTCGCAAAATAGGTTTAATTGAGATAAAGAAATTCTTATTGAAATTACAGCAAAAATCTTACGCTATCGTTTCTCGATATTATTACCAAATTTATATCTGTAAACATTTAGAAATTAAAGACATCGATGCTAGATTATTTCTAACTTATCTTGATAAAGTTTAGAGAAAATTAATATTTGAGAAATATTCTAAACAAGCATTTCTATAATTTATTTTTGATCAAAATGTAGCGATAAATAAAATATTAGAGAAGAAAATAGGTATTATGACGTTTGATTGTAAAGTAATGGTGACAGGGTTTTATCAGGATATATGCTTGCGAATCAGATTCCAATAGGATTTTAACGGCTTTTATAGATATAGCGATCGCTATACTTTTAATAGATATTGTGCATAGATAGTTTGTATCTATGTAATTTTTCTACAATTTTTAGATATTAAAAATCGCAACAATCTTGATTTATATTTTCAATAATCGTATTATAACCGTGATTATAGTTGAGGAGTTTAGTTAATAAAAATGAAAACTATTTTACGTTTTCTAGGACTGGGATTTGCGGCGATCACTTTAGTTTTTATAACTAACTGCGCTCAATCTTCAAGCGTTGCAGATAATACTAATGCTTCTGTGGCAACTACTGTAGCAGCTAATAGCGCTAACTATGCCGAACAGGTTCAAGCTGGCGTAAAGTATTTTCAAGCAGAGGCACAGAAGCAATTACCTTTAGCAGAGAACCTATTAGAAGCTCTCAAAAGTGGGAATATGGAGGCAGCAAAGAAAGCATATGTAGATTCTCGTCCTCCTTACGAACAAATTGAGGTACTAGCTGGAAATTTTGAGCAGGAGGATACAGATATTGATGCTCGTCCCTATGCATTTGAGGCTGGAGAAGAGGACGAGGCATTTAAAGGATTTCATCGCATTGAAGCTCTGATCTATCGAGATGAGAATCTCCAAGCAGCTGTTCCTTATGGAGAAGGTTTAGTTAGCAGTATCAAATCTCTGATTGCTAAGTTAAATGACCCAAGTAACTTCAATGCCAAAGACCATTTTGGCGGTATGATAGCAGTAGCAACAGAAGTTCCAGCTAAGAAAATTTCTAGTGAAGAGGAAACTTGGTCAGATCAAAGCTTAGTAATTTTTAAGAACAATTGGATTGGTATTCACTCTCAATATCAGCCTTTCGCTGAACTTGTTAAAGAGAAAGATGCTAATTTAGCAGCCGCAGTTGAAAAAACTTATCAAGATTGTTTAAAAACAGTAGAGCCATTTTTTACAGAAGGACAAGTTGCAGGAAAACCCTATAGCTCTATTAACGCAAAACAGCGTGGTGCAATTTCAGATGCAAGTTATAAGTTCCGCGATGCGATTATTAAAGCTAGAGATGCTTTAGGTATAAGCGCAGCTTAATTAATTGCTTATCAGCATAAATAAATTGATTTATATTTATAAGTCGATTGATTATCCATTTAGTTAATTTTCTTATAGTTTTGCTACTCCCCATAGTCGCTGCAATGATTAAATAATTGCGGCGATTTTTTTTCAGGACTTACGCAAAAGCAAGTTTTTATGAAATATTTGCAGTTCAACTTTTAAAATCAAGTAGATAGGGGTCATCCATAGGTAAGTTTTGACAGTAAAATCCTAAAAATAAAATTCTGAAAATTAGCAATATTTTAATTCTGAATTTTTCTTCCAGAACTGTTAATTTTTGTAAATACTCTTGTTAATAATATTCTTTCTCAATAGACTAGCATTAAGTAAACAGTTATTAGTTATAAATTCAATCGCAGTAGAGTTTGTGAACATTAATAAGAGTCATCTGCATTTCAAGTAATTATTCATCAGTCGTAAGGACTGCAATGGCTGGTGTGATTGTTCAATAACCAGTATAGTGAAAGCTTTGTAAGTCAAGTATTTCAATGCTTACCTATATCTTATCGTCAACCTTTGCAGTAAAAAATTATGACTATATTCACTGAATTTCGCTAACCTTCTTGTTTTTGAACATTCTCAGAATTGATTACTAAATAATTGAGTAAATTTACTAACAAGCCTAAATTCTTTAAACTATGCAAACTTACGATAATCCTGAAGTTAAATATGATTGGTGGGCAGGTAATGCCCGTTTCGCCAAATTATCTGGTCTATTTATCGGTGCTCACGTAGCACAAGCAGCTCTAATAACCCTTTGGGCTGGTGCATTCACTCTCTTTGAAATTTCCCGATTCAACCCAGAAATTCCTATGGGAGAACAGGGGCTGATTTTGATTCCTCATTTAGCTACCCTAGGTTTGGGTGTAGGGGATGGTGGAACTGTAGTTAGTACATATCCATATTTTGTAATTGGTTCAGTACATTTAATTTCATCTGCTGTCCTGGGAGCAGGTGCTCTTTTCCACACTTTTAAGGGACCCAGAAACTTAAAAGATGCTTCTGGACAGGCTCGTGAGTTTCATTTTGAATGGGATGATCCTAAGCAATTAGGATTAATTTTAGGACATCATCTACTATTTTTAGGTATCGGTGCCTTATTATTAGTAGCCAAAGCAATGTTCTTGGGTGGATTATATGATGCTGCAACTCAGACTGTTCGTACAGTTACTAGTCCAACTCTCAATCCTCTAGTAATTTATGGCTATCAAACTCATTTTGCTAGCGTTAATAACTTGGAAGATTTGATTGGAGGACATATTTATGTAGGCTTCTTATTAATTGGTGGTGGTGTGTGGCACATCATAAAAGAACCTCTACCTTGGGCAAAGAGACTATTAATTTTCTCCGGTGAGGCAATTTTATCCTATTCTTTGGGAGGAATTGCATTAGCAGGATTTGTTGCTTCTTATTTCTGCGCAGTTAATACTCTAGCTTATCCAGTAGAATTCTACGGTGCACCCTTAGCATTAAAGTTTGGTGTTTGTCCTTATTTCGCAGATACTATAAATTTACCATTGGGTGCTCATAGTGCCAGAGCATGGTTGGCTAATGCCCATTTCTTCTTAGCCTTCTTTTTCCTACAAGGGCACTTATGGCATGCTCTGAGAGCCATTGGTGTTAATTTTAAACAAGTTGAAAATGCATTAAATGCAGTGGGTAGTGAATCATAACTCTTGATGAGCGAGATATGACATAACTTAACTATTAGATAACAAGCCTTAAGGCTGGGAAATCATCACAAGAAGCTTTATCTTAACTAATCTAGAGAAGATACAAAGTCTCTTCAAATATATTCCCAGCCATGGGCAGAAAACTAAATAATTAAAGATAGCTAATTCAAGAGTTTGAGCTTATCTTGACATGATGTCTAAAAAAGGAAAAGATTGTGACGGTCTCTACTAATAAAACTTTTGCCGCAGGTACAGATTCACCTTGGTTAGTTGGTAATGCTCGTTTAACTAACTTATCGGGTCAATTATTAGGTGCTCATATTGCCCATGCTGGTTTAATTGTATTTTGGGTTGGAACTACTACCATCATCGAGGTATTACGTTTTACTCCTACGAAACCAATGTATGAGCAGGGAATGATTTTACTACCTCATTTAGCAACTTTAGGTTGGGGTGTAGGTAATAGTGGTGAAGTTATAGACCCTTATCCTTATTTTGTAATTGGTGTACTACATTTAATTGCATCAGCAGTTTTGGGTGCTGGGGGACTTTTTCACGTCTTTCGCAGTCCTGCAATTTTGTCTAAGAATGGTGGACAAGTCGCAAAGTTTCATTATGAATGGAACGATCCAAAACAACTGGGTTTGATATTAGGTCATCATTTAATCATTTTAGGCTTGGGAGCATTCCTCCTGGTATTAAAAGCTATGTTTTTTGGGGGAATTTACGATGCAAATATAGGTGAGGTGCGCTTAATTGCTAATCCTACTCTAGACCCTGAAATTATCTGGGGATACCTGGTTGGTTTGAAAGGTGGGGTATGGAATTCTTTAGGAATAGCAAGTGTGGATAATTTGGAAGATGTCATCGGTGGACATATATGGGTTGGTGGAATACTAATTTTGGGTGGTATTTGGCATATACTAGTTTCACCTTTTAATTGGGTAAGAAATATATTGCCTATTAAAAATGGCGAAGAAATTCTCTCTTACAGCTTGCTTAGTTTAGCCTTGATGGCTTTTATCTCAATTCCCTTTGTAGCCTATAATCAGATAGTATTCCCCAGTGAATTCTATGGCGAAGATAGGCTTGTATCTGCGAACATACAGTTCTTTTTAGGCATTGTGGCATTTTGCGGTTATATCTGGCATTCTTGGCGTTCATCCAAAATAGATGGTGCATGAATTCACATCTTGCAACATAAAAATCTGTACTGCAAACAGTGACTAGTACATGAAGGCAGAGGTAAGTAGGCACGAGGCAAAAGGCAAGGCGTAAAAGCTCATTTTACAAGCATTTTAGAAGTTTTTAATAGTTTATTTATTTACGCCATGTTGTACTAGTGAGTTAATTACTCCCAATTTGTAATAAATGAGTAATTTTAACCATTGGTATTTAAACTGAACTTCTGAATATACAGCGCTTTGCAAGTACATGAGGTACATCTCCCTTGCTCACTGCTCTCTGTCTTATAACGATATGACTTGTACCTCACTCGAATGAAAACTGCTGTATCTGTGCATCTGTGTATTTATACAATATATATTCCTGATATATTCCTGTAAATTTTTGCAAAGTTTCCAGCCAACTAGTCTTCATACCCACAGTCTAAGACATATTATCTGTGGGTACTTTTTTAGGATTTTCCTATTGACTCTTTTTTTATTCTTTCTTCTTTCTTCTTTCCATCTATACATATCTAATAGAGAGTTTTGAAAAAGTTCCTAAATATTTCGTCAGATATTAATCAAACTATTTCGAGGATAAGGGATGTTAGCTACAATTTTTTGCGCTTTTTGTGCATGGACAATATTATTTCTATCTATTGGCAGCTTATTTTTTACTCTTATTCAAGGGAAAAAACATCTCCAAAAACTACATAATATTCCTTGCTCTGGTTGTGATTTTTTTACCAATGACTATCGTCTCAAGTGTACTGTAAATCCTATGAAGGCTTGTTCTGAAGAAGCTATAAACTGTAATGATTTTGAACCAAAAACAAAAGATTGTAATGCCTCTCAAAAAGGACGAAGCAAATTTTATTAATTTACACTTTTGATGACATTTAGGATTTACGCAAAAGCCAACGAACTTCGTCATTACGTAAGCGATGGTCGTTCGTGTAACGTCTCGGAGAGAAGACCTGCCATAGGCGATGGCACGGTAGTGCCCGCTGGAAGCGATCCCATGTCCGCGCTTGGTTTTCCGTTTGCGAGGTATAAGCTCTGTCGGGCAGACTCCGTCTTCAGCGTTAGCTATGCCGTCAGGCTTTAGGCAGAGTTTTTTGCCATTGCTAGTCTACGACAACCCTTTGCGTGACAAATCTCCTCTGCGTAGATCTTCACATTAATACAGGAATGGCACTAAATTCTAAGGATATGTGTAAAAGCAACTTGATAAAGTATGTTGCTAAGCTTTAGCCAAATCAAAGGCTCCAATAAAAAAGTTACGCAACTTATTTTTACATGATTCCTAAGTAGGTAAAGGGAACAAAGAACAAAGTATTCTGACTGAGAAAATATTTAATTTAGCAAATTTATCCATATATCTGTAATTTGCTTATAATTAAGCTTTTATTAACATATTTAAAGATTTAGCCCAAGTATAGAAATTACTTACTCTTTAGGAGAAGATAAGGTTTTACGTTAGACCTCAGAGCATAACTAACCCTTAAAATGTAGTGGTCATCAAAGATTATACTTTCTTGCCTTGTAATGAAATAAATACTTAGTCTCTTAGATAGGTATTTAAATATATAAAGACTTCGATGACAGTATATGTAATGTATACTTCTTGCTAATTATACTAACGCAAGTTATTATCACTTGTAATCAACTTACTTTACCTCTACTTAACTTTCTTAAATCTTAGAGAGTCATTGTAATATAATCATTATGATTTATCAATGATTTTTTATGAATGAAAGGTATATAATCCCTACATTTCATAAAAATCACTAAATCATAATAATTTCCAATAAGTTATGTTTTGATAACTTATTGGAAAACTAAGGGATAGGTCTACTTTTGATCGGAAAGCATCCGTCATAGCAGTCACATTTCTTGTACGGCGATTTATCAATGACTAACTAGTTTTTTATGAAAGTAATACTTTTACTTTTGACTAGCTAGTGTAGTTAATAGGTTTTGGGTAAGTACTCTCTTACCACTAAATGTCTCTGTAATTAGTAAGGAATCCGAAATGAACTCGAAAGCAGTTGCTCTCTTCTTAGCTTTAAGCTTATCCGCTGGTATTACAGCTTGCTCTGGAAATGACGCAGGTGGTGAAGGTGCAGAAGGTGGAGAAAATGCAACTCCCACAACAGATACAACACCAGGAACATTGCCAGATGTAAAAGGTGATGAAGGTGGTGAAGGCGGTGAAGGCGGTGAAGGCGGTGAAGGCGGTGAAGGCGGTGAAGGATAAAGAATTAGGCGGATCGCGTCTAATTTTAAGAGTGTGGGATGTTTGGATTAGCTAGCCGTCTTTGAGTCACACTGAACTACTGTTTGAGATTTGATATTTAATTGAATCTTTAGTTGAATTTGTGCTAGATATTTACGTGTTTTTACACAAGCTATGTGTAGCAGTAATGTAAATATTTCCGTCTCAATGAACCGTATTACGAATATACAATTTAAGGTGAGGAGTGAATAGAGATGAAGAGTGGTGTATGGAAAATTTTACTTGCTAGCCCTGTTTTTTTTAGCGCATTATTATCAATAACCGGAAATGCTATTGCTCAAGAGCAAGTATCTTCTACTGAAAATGAAAATCAGACTGTAGCTCAAGTCACCTCAGTATCCCAATTATCAGACGTACAGCCAACAGATTGGGCATTTGGGGCACTACAATCTTTAG